>OMGL01000585.1_pt1 | contig 27492 bp, 22 predicted proteins | sample 1645831 | NCBI WGS metagenome assembly OMGL01 (sample SAMN00849301, study PRJEB25192) | human gut metagenome | reverse complement strand
TAATACCATGAAAAACACAGTGCAAATATAGAGGTTTTATGTTATGTAGCATAATATTTTATTTGCAAATCTCATTTACTTAACCAGATTTAACAAAACTATGCTTTAAAACATATCCGTAAAATAATATATATCCCCTTAGAACTTAGGTTCATTCTCTTTAATCTCCTTCAAAGGCAAGGTAAACCAAAAAGTGGAACCTACTCCCAATGTAGATTCTACCCCGATTCGTCCCCCTAGTTTCTCGATAATATTTTTGCAAATCGCCAATCCTAATCCGGTACCTTGTTTGCAAGCGTTCAACTTAACAAAGCGATCGAATATAGTTCTACAATCTTCCTCCGAGATTCCCATTCCCGTATCCGAGACCGAAACTCGTATTTCATCTTTCGATACCTTATAGGCTAATTTGATCTCACCTTCCGAAGTAAACTTAATCGCATTTGTCAAGAAATTAGAAATAACCTGCACGACTCGTTTCGGATCTGAAAAAACAGTCACGGGTTGTGAGCCCCGATCGAAAACAAATCGAACGTTTTTCGGAATCTTCAAGGCATGTACCGCATAGGTTTCCTCACAGATCTCCTTAAAATCGAAATTTCTCTTCGTAATGTCAAAGGTTCCCGCCTCAATCTTTGAGAAATCAAGGATATCCTCAATCAATTGCAGAAGCAATTCACTATTCTTGTCAATGATATCCACATAAAACTCTCGTTCCTCCTCCTCTATCTCCTTGGTCTCTGCCAGTATATTCGCGAAACCAACAATAGCATTTAAAGGCGTGCGGATCTCATGACTCATATTCGCCAAGAACATAGACTTAAGCCGATTCGCCTCTTTAGCCTTAACTAACTCATATTCTTTCCGTTGACGCTCTCGTTCCGCCCAGCGCAATTTATCTTGCATGGCGATCTCATCCGTTATGTCCATCAAGTAATAAAGGATTTTCGCAGGTCTTCCCGCCTCATCATATTTATAAGGGTACGCATACGCTCTCACCCAAACATATTGCCCCTCAAAAAGCTGTCGGTATTGAATACTATATTCACCGATCTCACCCATAACAATCTTTTCAAAGCCTTGTACAAGTACCCTTTCCCGATCTTCCGGATATACGATCTCACAAAAATCTTTTTTCGTTGTCAAGTTACTTGCTCTCAATCTGGATTTATTACCTAAAACACGTAAATCCAGATCGATATGCATCTTATCGGTTTTAACATCATATTCCCACAGCAAGGAATCACTGCAACGCATAACCGTTTTCAACTTCGTGAACAGTTCCTCTACTTTCTCCGACTTTTGATATTCTTCCGTCTCATCCGTAAACATTAGTACATATCCACAGATATCTTCAGCCTCTCCTTTCAATGGCACACATTTAATAGACAGACGTAAATTTATACCTTCCTTTTTTGGGTCTATGTTATAGTACTCATTCGTTTGTATATTATCAAATTCATAATTACAATCGAACACAACCATTTCTCCCTGTTTCAGACGAGCGATCTTGTCCTCTGGAAAATTAGGATTCTCGAAAAGATTTATTCCCATAATATCCTTCCGGCTTATAGCGAACAAATTCTCGTCCGTCCTATTGAGATCCACTAGCTGCCCCCTCTCGTCATAAACTTCAATTCCAACAGGTAATTTCTGGAATAGGGCATTAAAGCTCATTTCCTCTAGCATTTTATTACATTGTCCCATCGTCATATTAAATTATAACCACTAATTCCCTACTTTAAATCAATCAAGCAATCTCCTCTGTTATTTATACAACAAATGAACGATAATAACGATTGCAGCAGAAGTTTAAAGTTATAGAAATAATATGAAAATCAAACATAATCATGTTGAAAATATATGTTTTCGATATTGAGAAAGAGTCATTCCCGTCCGTTGACGAAAGAAGCGATTCAATGTCGATTGAGACGGAAAATTAGTCAATATAGCGATCTCCTGTATATTTAATCGAGAGTCACGTAGCAACGACTTTACCTCTAACACTATATAGATAGATAAAAACTCCTTGGCTGAAATGCCACACCTTTCATTCATGATCGCACTTAAATAAGTTGTCGTTATATTCAATTTATCCGCATAAAATCCGACATTCTTGTGATTCTTGAAATTCTCTGCCACGAGACTACAGAAATCATAGATCAATTGCTCTTTTCTCAAACTAGTCCTGAAAGGGATTTTCTTACGCACTTTCACATAATAGTCGTAAACATCCATGTAAAAAATCCCCAAGTAACATATAATCCGCTCCCTCAGAAGCCCATTACCCCGATACCGCTCAAGCTCATTCTCTATCAATTTGCAAAATGATTGAAAACGCTCAATACCATTATTATCCTCTATATTATAGTAAAAATGATCCTTCACGAAAAAATGAAATCCCGGATCAAAATGACGTAAGGAACTTAATACATCCCCATGTAGTACATGTGGTATGATGATAAACTTCGCCGAGAAGTCCTCACTCACGTTCCGCATTGAGCATAACTGTCTCGGAAATAAGAAAATCAATTCATTCTTATTCCATACATGCTTATTATCAAGCAAATGAATGATCGCACTACCTCTATTACATACTGCTATTATCCCGTAATCCAAAAAAGAAGGTTCTGAAGTCAATGGACTATCTTCAATCTGTTCCGTAATAATAAAGTCTTTTTCTAATCCGCCTAAAAAACGATCACATGTATTATACCTATTCTCTTGCATATACTCTTATAAATTAAGGGAATACGAAATCTTACCTCCAACAACAATCAACAGAATAATATTATATTTTGTTCTGTCCGTTAAGGTCCCAAGTATATTCGTTTGATATTTTTCTTTCCTTACCCCCTCTTCTATTAGCCATCAAACCTTATATATCAATTGGTGCTAACAGCTAACCAAGGAAATCATAAAAAAACACAAGACAAAATTATATAATAAAAAATTGACTATTAAATGCATAACTAAACTAAAAGCGTACAAAAACACATCAATTGTATACAAAATCGAAACAGACAAAGAATAACCGAAAAAGATCATAAAAATACAATTAGCTTCATTGACAAAGTAAGTTAGCTGAAATACCAAAGCAAGTTAACTTACTTTGCCGATGAAATTAGCTTACTTTGAAAGTATGGATGTTACCCTCGGAAAGGGGCGCTTAAGCAGTGTTCTCAAAAATTCGTGTATTCATGCCTCTATACAAAAAAAGGCTATCCGTCACGGACAGCCAATCTCAATTGTTAACCTTAAATCTAATACCATGAAAAACACAGTACAAATATAGGTGGTTTTATGTTATGTAGCATACTGAATTATTTGCAAAATTCATTCGCTTAACTCGATTTAACGAAATCATGCCCTAAAACATAGTTATTAACAAGAAAACTATTCGTTCAGATCTAATAGCTTCCCAAGAAATCGTCGAGGGAACGAGGATCATCATCTGGCATCAATTCTTTTTTCAAACGAAATTTGCGTTTATAGATAGCGTCCTTCGTCACATTCAAGACTGACATCAGCTCCGCCGAGGTTAGCCGCAATTTGATCAAGCAACAAAAACGAATGGCATCCTCTGTCAAATCCGGATAAGCGACACGTAAACGACTTATAAAATCATCATAAAGAGTATTTACGATCTCGATCAAGTTTCTCCAATCTGAATCCGGCAATATCGTTTCCGATTTAGAAAGTATCTTCAGCTTCTTGAACGTATCCAACTGTTCCAGCAAACACTTCGCCAAACGCTCCTTTTCCTTGATCAAGGATTCCACGTCACGATGCGCTTTCCACTGAGCCGCATGCTGGTATTCCTTCAAACATTTCTCCTTCGCTTCCAATTGCTCCTTGATGTGCGACATCTCACGACTATAACGTTGTATCAAGATTTCATTTTTATCCACAAGACTCGCTATTTCTCTCAGTTCTTTCTCCTTTTTTGTCTTATAAAGGTGATAACGCAAAAAAGATAACAGAAGCAGGGTAAAAGCGACGATGATTAAAATGATCAGATAATAAATATCTACATAGAAATGCTCCGGCTCCTTTAGAACCGAGCTTATGGCAGTAGATGTGTGCAGCGCAAACTTCATATAAATAGTATTTATTATCTTAATACTTCTTTCTTAGAATTCCCTCTCTCCAAATCGCTTCCAAAAAGCCTGTCCCATATCCGATCAATTGGACAAAAGCCGCTATGATAGATAACAACGCAACGATTCCGTTCTTATTTCTCACTAAAGCGTCAAAAAAGATCAGCGAAATATAAAATAACAATAGCCCCCATACCTTTGGAACGAAAAAAGCGGAAATACATACCCCCAGCAGACCTACCACAAATAAGGCCGGCAGGCAATGTACCCATTTCAATGATTCCGGGTACTTCTGGTACAAGATAATCCTAGCGTACCCCGAATGCCATACTTGCCGGAAAAACTGGACGAAATTTGTTCTTCGCTTATGATAGACCCAAGCGCCCGGAAAATAACGGCATTTATAGCCTGCCGCAAAAATCCGGATACTAAAATCTATATCCTCTCCATAACGCATATCAGAGAAACCACCCAAGGCTTCATACACCTCTTTCCGCATTCCCATATTAAAACTCCGAGGATAGAATGTATCCAAATGTCTCCGGCTTCCTCGGATCCCTCCTGTCGTAAAGAAAGAAGTCATCGAGTAATTGACCGCTTTCTGTATAGCGGAAAAAGAAGAATGCGCCCTGTCGGCACCACCAAAGGCATCCACCTTATAACGCATCAAGGACTCGTGTACTTGTTCCAGATAGCTGGCCGGAACGATACAATCCGAATCCAAGACAATCACGATCTCTCCTTCCGCATAACGTACCCCTTGATTGCGAGCCAAGCCCGGGCCTGAATTCTCTATATAGAAATAGCGAATCCTCAAGCGGTCATTATAGGCATTGACTACGGGCTCACAAGGTATAGAAGAACCGTCGTCCACTACGATAACCTCAAAATGTACATATGTCTGCCGGGTAAGACTGTTTAATAAATCGTCTATCTCCTCCGGACGATTGTAGACAGGAATAATAATTGAAAATACTTCCATTAAGCTAGATTTAATCTGCCGACAAAAGTAAAGAGTTAAAAAGCGTGTATCAAAAAAGGGCACTGGACAAATAGAGGACATAGCTGGACATCGAATACCCCCTATTTTTTACCCCATAATAGAAAAACTGGACAAAAGACATAAGATACGTTCAGTTCATTCATGCAGAATAATCTATTTATCAATAGCTTACAAAATACAATACTATCCGCTACTATTTGGACAAAGACTGGACGCACACAATATTATTTCATTCGCACATCTGCCCCCCACATTAATTTTTCCCGAAGCGTCTGATAAAAAGTATGGTTATAGCGCTTGATGACTTTCGTCGTATAATCGGCCTTGCTCATCTTTAATTCGATACCTGCCGGGAATATTTCCGAACGTCCATCCAAAGAGATCAGAAAATATTTATTCCGGCTCTCTACCCGAAGCGTTATTATATCTGAATCCGGATCATCAGCAGGATGTTGTACTGGCGTAAATTCATAAATTTGTCTTCCCTTTGGAACAACTATAATTCCTCCTGGATGCTGTCCTGTTGTTTTCTTAATTCCTGTACACCCCTTAGATACTCTGTTAATTTCAGCACTACTTACAGGTACTCCTCTTTCTTCATAATATTTTTTCACATAACCATACGCTGTCTTATCAGCTACTGTACCAACAGTTCCCGCTTTAAATGTAGTTCCTTTACCAAATATAACTTCTGTATATTTATGTGCTTTTGCTTGATATTCTCCAGAGAAGTTAAGATCTATATCTGGCTCTTTATCTCCATTAAATCCCAAGAAAGTTTCGAAAGGTATGTCCATACCATCTTTATCAAGTCTATGTCCACATTTAGGACACATTTTATCAGGCAAATCAAATCCATTTTTTACACCATAATCAGTAAAGTCTGAATATTTGCACTTAGGACATCTATAATGTGGTGGTAATGAGTTAACCTCTGTAATACCAGTCATATTAGCAACAAAAGATGATCCAACAGATCCTCTTGAACCTACTATATATCCATCTGCATTAGATTTCCATACTAGTTTCTGTGCAATAATATACATTACGGAGAATCCATTTTTTATAATTGAATCTAGTTCCTTATCAAGTCTTGATTGTACTATTTCAGGAAGTGGGTCACCATATAATTCATGAGCTTTATTGTATGCAATCTCTTTTATTGTTGTTTCACATCCTGGTATATGTGGTGGACATTTTTCTGGCGAAATTGGTCTTATTTTCTCACACATATCTGAAATCTTATTTGTATTTGTTACAACAACTTCGTATGCTTTCTCTTCTCCTAAAAATTCAAATTCTTTAAGCATTTCTTCTGTTGTTCTTAAATATAATGGTGCCTGCATATCAGCATCATCATATCCTTGTCCTGCTTGCAATATTCTTCTATAAATCTCATCTTGCGGATCCATGAAATGAACATCACATGTTGCACAAACAGGCTTTCCAAGTTTTTCTCCTAAAGCAACTATTTTTCTAACAATATTTCTAAGATCTTCATCACTTTGCAAGGTACCTTCTCTTACTAAATATTCATCATTTTTTATTGGTTGAATTTCAAGATAATCATAATCCTTTGCTATATCTTCTATTTCTTCATCTGGCTTTCCATTTAATATTGCCTGATATAATTCACCTTGATCACAGGCAGTACCCATTATAAGACCTTCTGAGTACTTTTTGTACAATGATTTTAGTATTAATGGCTTTTTATAAAAATAATGCAAATGAGAAATTGATACTAGTCTGTATAAATTACGTAATCCAACATAATCTTTTGCCAAAATTATTGTATGATAACTCTTTAATTTTTTGAAATTAGCTTTTCCACTTTCCTCTTTGTCAATGTCTGATAATCTTTTTACTCCTTTTTCTTCTAACATTTTGCACATTACATTAAATACTTTGACTGTTGTATCAACATCATCCAAAGCCCTATGAGCTACATCAACTTTTATTCCTAAATTCTCTGCGATTATTCCTAATTTGTATTTTTTATATGTAGGGAATAAATCTTTAGCTAACCTTAGTGTATCAAGATATGTATTATTAAATGGCAAACCTAATTTTTCGCAATTATAACGTAAAAATCCTGTATCAAAATCAGCATTGTGTGCAACCAAAACAGAATCTCCAAAGAATTCTAAAACTTTAGGCAATATTTCTTCTATTGTTGGAGCATCTTTCACCATATCATCTGTTATATGTGTAATTTCCTGTACTCTCATAGGAATTGGTTTTTGTGGATTTACAAAAGATGAAAATTCTTCTATTACCTCTCCATTTTTTATTTTCATGATTCCTATTTCAGTAATTTTCTCTGTTCTAAATGAAATTCCTGTAGTCTCTAAGTCAAAAACGCAAAATTCTGTATCCTTTAATGTTTGTCCTTTGTCCTTTGTTACAATAGGGTCTTTGTCAGGTAATAAATAACCTTCTACTCCATATATTATCTTAATTCCTGCTTTATCATATCCTATCTTGTCCAACAATTTATGTGCATCTGGGAATGACTGAACAACACCATGGTCAGTAATTGCAATTGACTTCATGCCCCATTTCATAGCTCTTTTTATAAGCTCTGTTGCAGGAGTTATCGCATCCATCTGACTCATCTGTGTATGCATGTGAAGTTCAACTCTTTTAACTTCCGCATTATCCATTCTCTGAATTTTCTTTAATGGTTCTCCTTCTACTATTGTATTTGCAAGTATTGTAATTTCTTTTGCAAAATTATCAAATCCAGCTTTACCTCCAACTTTAACTCCTGTACCTGGTTTTAATCTTTTTCCAACTTTGTCTTTTTTATCAGGCATTACAAAACATTTACATGTTATTGTACTTGTACCATCATATACATCAAATGAATATAGAAATTTACCAGTTTTCTTAAGTTCTGTTGGGTCTGGAACATTTACTATTTCACCGATTATTTGTGCATCTGTTGTATCCATTCCGATATCTGCAACTTTTATAATAGGCTCTCGTATATTTGAATTTCTTCCAAATATTAAGCTTGGATCATCTGGGTCTGACTTTCCTTTCGGCATTTCATCATTAAATCCAGAATTTCCGCCACTATTACCATTACTATTTCCATTTTGATTACCATTTGAATTTCCATTTGATTGATTTGCATTATTCTGATTATAGTTTTTAGGTTGCCATGAGCCTTTTTCTTTCCATGAATTTTGTGGCTTTACATGTTTTTCAGAATTTTCACTTTGCCTATTTACTTCCTCTTCATTATTAGCAACTTTATTTGCAACTGCTCTAGCTGAGCTTTCAGCAAATTCTTTAATTATATCTTCCTTTGCTTTATCAAAGTTTTGTTCAATCTCGCCATAATTGTCTTCTACAAATTCTACTCTATAATTAGAATCGTATGTATTTTTGATAAATTCTGATATGTAATTATGTATGCCCTGTTTTTCTAGTAATACCTTTCCTTTTACACATAAATGTAGTGTTATAATCCCATCTTTTACTTCAGCAGTACTATTTTTTAAAAAAGCTTTTATTACAGCAACATTTTTTGATAAAAAGTTTAAAATGTCTTTCCAATCATCAGCAATCCTTTTATTTCTATCATCTGGTGGTAATGTGATTTTCAAAGAAACTTCTTTTAAATTAAATCTTTTACGAACATAATTATCAAATTTCTCAATTTCGTCAATAGGTATAATTTCATCAGATAGCAAAAAAATCTCTAATCTATTTGTCTTTTTATACAAATTAACATTAGAAATTTTTGCATTTGCTAAAGCAAAACTATCAGAATTATAATCACAAAAAACTACTTTTACTTCTTTTAATTGTTCCAAAATATGCCTCCGATAATTTCATTAATTCATTAGTGTATCCATCTTATAATATCATTCACCGCTATAATTGCTGAAAACAATACTAATAATAAACATCCATATGATTGTATTTTAAGTTCTAATTCCTTATCAAGAGGCTTCTTTCTTATTGCCTCTATAATAAGTAATAAGAATTTTCCTCCATCTAAAGGAATTATAGGTAATAAATTGGTCATTCCAAGTGAAACCGATATTATTGACAATAAATATATAAACTCAACTATCCCAGATGTCTGACTTACCATCTCAGATATTCCAACAGGTCCCATCATGTCATTCATGCCAACTTTACCTGTAAATAGTTGTATTATTCCATCAAACATTGATTGAATAAGCAGGCCTAATGATTGTGCTGAATATGATATTGCCGTTACAAAGCTCATATTCTTCACAATCATATATCTTATTAAAATTAATAAAAAATATGTGGTTAATCCAAATATTATATTAACTAATCCACCTGCAACTATAACAGCCATTCTCTTTGGTATGCTTGCTTTACTATATGATCTATTGTCATTTGATTCTTTTTCTTCACCTTCAAGATTTACAAAACCACCTAATGGAATAGCTCTTAATTCATACTCCGTTTCTTTACCCCTATGTTTCCATATCTTAGGGCCAAATCCTATTGCAAATTCATTTACCTTTATATTACACATCTTTGCAACAATATAATGTCCAGACTCATGAATTAATACTAAAAAACTAAGTAAAAAAACTATTTTTATAATTGCAATCAATAAACTGCCTCCTAATTAATTTTTTATAAAATAAATATTAATATTGCAGCATATGCAAATGGTATTATAAATATAACACTGTCAAATCTGTCAAGCATTCCTCCATGTCCAGGAATCAATTCGCTAAAATCTTTTATTCCGCAATATCTTTTTATACTTGATGCTGCCAAATCTCCTATCTGGCCTATAGCTGCAAGCACTGCTACGATTACAGCCATTAAAACAGTAGGAATATTTATAGCAAACATAGCATTTACAACAATTGAGTAAATAACTGATATTACAACTGCTCCAACTATTCCAGCTATTGAACCTTCTATTGATTTCTTAGGACTTATTGGTGTAAATTTATGTTTTCCAAAGTTCTTTCCTATTAAATAAGCAAATACATCGCTTCCCCATGCAGCTATTAATACATACCATGCAAATATTCTTCCATTCGGTTCTATCGCTCTTAATAAACTAAAAAAGAAAATCATAAAAGGAATATAGCAAATTCCTAGCATTGTTACAGCTACATCTATAATATTCTTTTTTCCTTTTGTAATTATTACTTCTGCAAATAATATTAACAAACATATAGGTATGTACATTAGTAAGAAACTTTTTAAAGTTTCTGGAGATACTAAGTGTGTAAAAATAATTAGTACACTAGATATATATCCTAGCCAAGAAGAAGGATTAGCTTTCTCTGTTGATTTAAAACAATGAAAATACTCATACAAGCAAAATATTGATAATACACACATTGCAATGTCCATAACATAATTATTTGCAAATATAAATATACCCGCAACTATTGGAAACATTATCGCTGCACTAGTAACTCTTTTTAATCTTTCCTTCTTTTTTTCCATAATTAGTTGTATGATATACAATACTGTATATCATACTCTCCTTTCTCATAAACTTATTTTCCTATTCTTCTGTGACGATTATTATACTCATTTATTGCATTATCTATATCTTCTGATGTAAAATCAGGCCAATATTTATCTAAGAACAAAAATTCTGAATATGTTATTTGCCAAGGTAAGAAGTTACTCATTCTTAGCTCTCCACTCGTTCTAATAACAAGATCAGGATCACTCTGTCCACATGTATATAAATTATTAGAAATTGTATCTTCATTTATATCTTTGATTTCCATTTTTCCATCTAATACATCTTGTGCAATTCTCTGTGTTGCTCTAACTATCTCAGCTCTTCCTCCATAATTAAATGCTATATTAAGATTAAGCCCTGTATTATCCTTAGTTCTTTCTTCCATCTGAATCATCTTTTTTCTAAGTTCTTCTGGAACACCATCAATATCTCCCAATATTCTAAGTTTAATATTATCTAAATCCGCTGTTTTCAAAAATCTATCAAGATACATTTGAAGTATAAGCATTATTGCTCCAACTTCTTCTTTTGTTCTTTTCCAGTTTTCAGTTGAAAAAGCATATACAGTTAGATATTCTAATCCTATTTTGTTACAGTATCTGGATATTGTTTCTAATACTTCTGCACCTTTTTTATGACCTAATTTAGTATCTAAATTATGTGATTTTGCCCAACGTCTATTACCGTCCATTATTATTGCAATATGTTTTATATCTGAGTTCTCCATCTATTCTCCTCTAATGTCTCTATATAAGTATAATTCACTATGATTGCTTTTATTCCTAATTATACAGACATAACTTCTTTTTCTTTTTTGTCACAAATGCTATCAATTTTAGCTACATGCTCATCTGTTGCTTTTTGAATCTTGTCTTCTATTCCTCTTTCTTCGTCTTCTGAAATTTCACTATTTTTAAGCAATGCTTTTGCTTCATCCATTTCATCTCTTCTAACATTTCTAATTGCAACTTTTGCTTCCTCTGCCATTTTCTTTATGTCTTTAACTAATCCTTTTCTTCTCTCTTCTGTTAATTCAGGAAATGCAAGTCTTATCACTTGTCCATCATTCATTGGATGAATTCCTATATCTGCTTTTTCTATGGCTTTCTCTACTTGTGATAAAATACTTCTATCCCATGGTTGAATAACTATTAATCTAGCCTCTGGAACAGATATGCTAGCAACTTGATTTATCGGTGTTGGAACACCATAATATTCAACTGTTACACGATTAAGTATTGCTGGATTAGCTCTACCAGCTCTTACTTCTGAATAATTATCCTCTAAACTGTCAATTACTTTTTGCATTTTTTCTTTCATTCCATCTAAACTCATAAAATCCTCCTATTTTTTATGTTCTATTAATATTTTAATCTCATAAATTTTATTGATTGTTATCAACTTTTGTTCCTATCTTTTCACCTTTTACAGCTTTAATAATGTTTTCTGCATCACTCATTGCAAATACTTCTAATGGAATATTATTATCTTTGCATAAAGATATCGCTGTTGAATCCATTACTTTCAAATCTTTCTCTAATATTTCCTGATATGATACATGCTCTAATTTCTTAGCATCAGGATCTACCTTTGGATCAGCTGTATATACACCATCAATTGTTTTAGCAACTAGTATTACATCTGCTCCTATTTCAGCTGCTCTTAATGCTGCTGTTGTATCTGTTGAGAAAAATGGGCTTCCAATTCCACAAGAGAATATTAATATTCTACCTTTTTCTAAGTGTCTCATTGCTCTTCTTTGTACAAATGGTTCAGCAATTTGTCTCATTTCAATAGCAGTTTGTAATCTAGTTGGTATTCCTCTTTTTTCTATTGCATCTTGAAGTGCTAGTCCATTCATTGCTGTTGCAAGCATTCCCATATAATCAGCTGTAGTACGTACCATTCCTTGACCATATTTTCCTCTCCAGAAGTTTCCTCCTCCTACAACAATTGCCACATCAACTCCAAGCTCATGTACTTTTACAATAGCATCACATATCTCACTTATTGTTTTTTGATCTATTCCATTTTTTTCTTCTCCTGCTAGTGCTTCCCCACTTAGCTTTAGTAAAACTCTCTTATACAAAGTATTGCCTCCTATTTTTATGTTAATTTTTTTCAATATTCACTCGTATTTTATCATATAAAAACAAAAACTTAAAGAGTTTAGTGTCAATTTCTTTTGAAAATTTAAGCATTATTTATTTTTGTAAAACGCAAAAACACCTTAGCCATTAATATTTATTATACTAATGGCCAAAGTGTATTAAACTATATTCAATTTATATCAATATTAATCTTGGTATTTTCTTGATTTAGCAAATGCAAATGCTCCAACAGCTATTGCAACAACACCAATTGCAGTTACAACATAAATATCATTTTCACCTGTTTTAGGTAAATCTTTGCTTATATTGTTTATTGTATTTGTTGTTTGTGTCTTATTTGTTGATACATTTCCTGTGCTTAAAGAAACGTTTCCAGTAGTATTACTTGCTGTATTAGTAGCAGTATTGCTAGCTGTGTTTGTAGCAGTGTTACCTGCCGTATTTGTTGGATTAATTGATAATGCGTTAACATTTCCTAAAGTTAATGCTAATACTGCAAAAATTAAAACTATTGATACAACTACATATTTTCTAAAATTTCTCATCTTCTACTTCTCCTTCGTCTTTAACATCTAATAATATTATAACTAAAAAATTGCAAAATATCGCATGAAAAATATAACATTTACATACTATAATTATTTTAGCACTTAATTATCTAATTAGTCAACATTTTTTTACATATTTTTTATTTTTTTGCAAGAAATTACATCTTTATCTAAATTTTTCTAATTAATTTTGCAAATTTCTGCAAAAATTATACATTAAATTTAAATTCAACAATGTCTCCATCTTGCATTACATATTCTTTTCCTTCAAGTCTTACTAATCCAAGTTCCTTTACTTTTTGGTAACTTCCATTCTTAATTAAGTCATCATAAGAAACTATTTCAGCTTTTATAAATCCTCTTTCAAAATCAGAATGTATCTTGCCAGCAGCCTGTGGAGCTTTAGTTCCTTTCTTTATAGTCCATGCTCTTACTTCTTTCTTTCCAGCAGTTAAAAATGACATTAATCCTAATAAATCATAGCTTGCTTTTATAACTTTATCAAGTCCTGATTCTTCTAATCCAATTGCTTCAAGCATTTCTTTTTTGTCTTCTCCTTCAAGAGCAGATAATTCCTCTTCAATTTTTACACATAAGGTAATTACTTGAGCATTTTCTTTTTGAGCAAATTCTTTTACTTTTTTTACATATTCATTATCTGGCTTTCCAATGTCATCTTCTGAAATATTAGCAACATATAAAATTGGTTTCATTGTAAGTAAAAATGCATCTTTTACAAGCTCTTTTTCTTCATCTGATAACTCTGCCATTCTAGCAGGATTGCCTTTTTCAAGAACATCTCTTATTTTCTTAAAAGCTTCTTCTTCTGCATAATATTTTTTATCACCTTTTGCTAATTTAGCAGCTCTTTCTATTCTTTTATTTACAGTTTCCATATCAGCTAATACAAGTTCTATGTTTATTGTATCAATATCTCTGATTGGATCAACACTTCCATCAACATGAATTACATTAGGATCTTCAAAACATCTTACAACTTCCAAAATAGAATCTGTTTCTCTTATATGTGATAAGAATTTGTTTCCTAATCCTTCACCTTTGCTTGCTCCTTTTACTAAACCTGCAATATCAACAAATTCAATAATTGCATGTGTTATCTTATCTGAATCATACATTTTTCCTAGAACATCTAATCTTTCATCTGGCACTGGAACAACGCCAACATTTGGCTCTATCGTACAAAATGGATAATTTGCACATTCTGCTCCCGCATTTGTTATACTGTTAAAAAGTGTACTTTTTCCTACGTTAGGTAATCCTACTATTCCTATCTTCATTTCAAATTCCTTTCTTGCTATATTCAAATACTATTTTCTTAATTTACATATAAAGAATCCTTCCATATTTTCTGATGGTATAATTCTTATTGCTTTTTCTACTTGTTTTGCTACATTTTTATCTGATATAGATTTTGATATTCCTTTTGTTTTTTCTTTTACATCTAGCTGAATGTCCATCACACTCATTCCCAATTCTTTGATTGCAAACTCAACCATATTTTCGTTTTCATATTTGTTAAGTGTGCATGTTGAATATACCAATATTCCTCCTGGTTTCAAGGCTTGATATGCACTCTTTATCAGTTCTTTTTGCAAATTGCCTAAATCTTTTACCATTGAAGTAGACCAATTAGAATACGAGTGCTTATCATCTACTTCGAATCTGCCTTCTCCACTACAAGGTGTATCTAATAATACTCTATCAAATTCTTCTGTATGCTTTTTTCCTAAATTTCGTGCATCTTCATTTATAACTTCTACAATATTAATTCCTTGTTTTTCAATATTATATTTAAGTCTATCACATCGTATTTTGTCTATTTCATTTGCCAAAATTGTACCTTTATTTTTCATCATACATGCTATTTGCGTTGTCTTACTTCCTGGAGCAGCTGTCATGTCTAGTACCTTTTCTTCTTCCATAGGTTCTAATACAATTGGTGGAACCATACTAGACAAACTTTGCAGATATATTTTTCCCTCTTTATATAAATCTGTGTTTATTATATCTTTTTCATTTATATTTTTTAATATAACCGCTTCATCATAAAAACTTGGAATTATATATTCAATATTGTTTTTGTCTAAGTATTCATATACGTCTCTTTTTTCACATTTTAAAGTATTTATTCTAAATGTAGTTTTTCTTTCTTGACACATTCCACTTAAAATTTTATCTGCCATTTTTTCATTAAAATTGTTATAGATATATTGCACAAAATCCATTGGCAATTTCATTTTAGCTTGTACTATTGATAACATATCTTCTCCATTAATCTACAAAAATAGGATCTAAGTTTATTCCTATAGATGCACCTTTATTTACATATACTTCATTTATTCTCTTTTTTATATTAGATACAAATTCTGATACTTCTTCTTTTGAATAATCATTTAATAACGCAACTCTCTCATTTGATAATTTCTTTATAGAGCCTATATCATTTGTGAAATTTACACTATCTTCATACGCAAATGTTACAACTTTAATTCCATTAGTATGTGTTATATCCATTTTGTTCTTTATATTGTTTTCTTCAATGCTTCCTTCTTGATGATATCTTATTTCTATTGATTTATTAATCTCATCTTCTGTATAACTATACTTTATAGTGTATTCATTATCTGTTTTGCTTATTTTAAAAGACTTATCATTCACACTAAATATTGATGTTTCAGTATTATTTTCCTTTAAATGAAATATCACTATTTTAGTATCTCCATATATTATGGTAGCTTGTATATTTTTTTGTTTATATTCATTAACTGTTATCGTTATCGGAGTTGCATTTTCAGGATTTTGACTTAAGTCTTTTATTTTTGCTTGCATTCTAGAATTTAAAGTATTTATGTCTGTATAATTACTATCTAAGTTCAACAATTTGAATTTTGAAGTTAGAAAATCCATCATTATACTATCTTGTGATAGTTTATTTAGCATAGTAGACTGAACATCGGCACTTTCTTTTCCTTCTAACTTTAATGTATATGATACTGTACTATAAGTTTTTCCTTCAGATTTTACTTTATCATTTTTCTTTTTTGAATAACTTGTATCTGATGTGGAAGTTTTTAATAAATTATAATATGATTCTATATGTGATTTTTCAACTTTAGTTATATCAAATACTTTATCTTTTTTTATCTTTATAATTGATTCTGGAACATATATGTCATTTATCCCCACAGAATTTGCTAATTCATTTAAGTTCTCATTTCTTATTCCAATATATCCATTTGCAATCAGTGGACTATAAAAAGCATAGCTTTCTTTTTCCTTTATCCCACTAATTGTTGCTAATTCACTTGAATTGCTTTTTATTGAAATATCCGCTTCTGCTTTTTCATTCTTGTTGTCAACTTTAGTTGTCATAGTAAGCTTTATCTTGTCCATTATACTACTATCAGCAATGTTAGATGATGATTTTATTATGACATTTGCATTTCGTATATACGGGGTCTGCTCTTTAGCTTTGTCATAACTTTCAAAGTCATCACTTTTTAATATTTCTATTGCAGTACTTGTCATAGGAAAATATCTAAAAAATGCTCCTCTTTTTGTCCTAAATATATCAGTAAAAAGGAATAATAGTAACAAAACTATGCTTATTGTAGCTAAAACTGAAAACAAAATTATCAATTTTAATTTAAGATTTCGTGGTTTCATATTTATTCCTTCCTTATCTTTTATTTATTATTTCTTTGATTAAATACCTCATACATTAATATTCCTGCCGAAACAGAAGCATTTAATGAGTTTATTTTTCCCACCATTGGAATTTTTACTAAAAAGTCACAATTTTCTTTTACTAGTCGGCTCATTCCAAAGCCTTCACTTCCAATTACTATTGCAACTCCACCATTATATTTTTGCTCATTGTAATAGCATTTTCCTTCAATGTCTGTTCCATATATCCATACATCATTCTCTTTAAGATATTTTATGGTTTCTGTTAAATTATTAACTCTTGCTACTTTCACATATTGTGCAGCTCCTGCGGAAGTTTTATTAACAGTTGCATTTACTTGAACTGATCTTCTTTTAGGTATAATTATTCCATGAACACCAGAGCATTCTGCTGTTCTTATAATTGACCCTAAATTGTGAGGATCTTCTATTCCGTCTAATATTAATATAAATGGACTTTCATTTTTACTTTTAGCATATTCCAATATTTCATCAACATCACAGTACTCATATGGTGGAACTATTGCAATTACACCTTGATGATTATGAGATTCTGACATTTGATCTAGTTTAGCTCTATCCAATTCTGTTATTACAACTTTATTTTGTTTTGCAAGTTTTATTATTTCATTGATAGATCCATGTTTTTCGCCTTTTTGTACATATAGCTTATTTATATCTTTACCTGATTTTAGTAGTTCTGTAACACTATTTCTTCCTTCAACTTGATCTTCCATTTTAATACCTTTCTAATTATCTTGCTTTTTCATTAATATATGTATTTATTTTCTCACGAATTTTTTCCATCTCTTCTGTTGGAGTTCTATCTATTATATCATTTATATAATTTTTCTCTTTTAATATTTTATAGCTAATTGGATAATATATATCGTAAGCATACCCTATATTTCCAACCCAGTCATCCATGTCTGTTTTCATTATACTTCTAATAATTTCTTTTCCATCTAAAAAGTCTTTTAATGCTTGTTTTGATATTGGTTCTTGTATTATTTCAGTCTTTTTAAATAATGTTTCAAAGCTCTCAAATCTTAATAAATTTAATATGTCCAATTTATCAGCATCTCTTATTATTTTACAATGAGTTAACATTCTAATTTCAGTAATGCTATTATCTATTTTAAATTTATTGTGATTTCCTATTGCAGTCAATATAATCTCATGATACTTTTCATCTGGGCAAAACTTTCTTAATAGTTCATTATTATTATCAGTTAATACTTCTATTCCCAATTTTGCATGATCAACTGTTTGGCTATCTATAAAACTATCAAACCTTTTTAATTGCTCGAATCTTCCTATATCATGCAATAATCCAATTAATGTTGCAAGCCTTACATCTTCATCAGTAAGCTCCATTCCTGCATCTTGTGGATTATTTTTCAAATTAATAGCTATTTGTTCTGCAAAATCTGTAACTCTAAAAATATGTGCCTTTTTTAACGCAATCCTTGGATTATTACTATCATATCCATCTATATATTCTCTCATTACGTCTTTTGCACATTCTATATCTATCATTACATTTTCCTTCTTTCTACATCTATTATTATTTATCTTCTGTATCAGCTTTCAATACATTTAAAAATGCTTCTTGTGGTATTTCAACATTACCAAATTGTCTCATACGTTTTTTTCCACGTTTCTGTTTTTCTAGTAATTTCTTTTTTCTAGTTATATCTCCACCATAGCATTTAGCAAGAACGTCTTTTCTTAATGCTGAAATTGTTTCTCTAGCTATTACTGTTCCGCCAATTACTGCTTGTAAAGGTACTGCAAATAATTGTCTTGGAATCTCATTTTTTAATCTTTCTACCAATGTTCTTCCTCTTGCATACGCATTTGATTTATGAACTATAAAAGATAGAGCATCTACTGGTTCATTATTTACATATATATCTAGTTTTACTAATTCTGACTGTTTATATTCTTTAATATAATAGTCTAATGAAGCATATCCTCTCGTTTTCGATTTTAAACTATCAAAGAAATCATATATTATTTCATTAAGAGGCAATTCATATTTTAATGTCACTCTTGACTCATCTAAATATTGCATATCTATGAATATTCCTCTTCTTCCTTGACATAATTCCATTACATTTCCCACAAATTCTTTAGGAACCATTATGCTTGCATCAACATACGGTTCTTCCATAAAGCTTATCTGTGCTGGTTTAGGTAAATCAGAAGGATTATATAAGTTTTCAACTGTTCCATCTGTTTTATGTACTTTGTATATTACAGATGGAGCTGTTGTAATTAATCCTAGATCAAATTCTCTATCTAATCTTTCCTCAATAATCTCTAAATGTAATAATCCTAGAAAACCACATCTAAATCCAGAACCCAATGCACTAGATGTTTCAGGCTCGAACTCCAATGCTGCATCATTTAATTTTAATTTTTCAAGTGCAATTTTTAAATTTTCATAATCTGCACCATCCATTGGATATAATCCGCAATATACCATTGGATTTACCTTTTTATAGCCTGGTAATGGCTTGTCAGCTGGATTTTCATCATTTGTAATTGTATCACCTACACGTATTTCTTGCAAACTCTTTATACTTGCTGCTATATATCCAACTTCTCCTGCAACAAGTTCTTGTGCAGGTTCTAATCTACCTGGTTCAAAATATCCAACTTCTGTAACTGTAAAATGTGCATTATTAGACATTAATCTAATCTCGTCTCCCACCTTTACAGTTCCTTCTTCTATCTTAACATACGCTAATGCTCCCTTGTAATCATTATATATTGAATCAAATATTAATGATTTTAGAGGCTTATTGCTATCTCCCTTAGGAGCTGGTATGTCTTTTACAATTCTTTCTAATACTTCCTCTACATTTAAACCTGTTTTTGCAGATATACAAGGAGCATCTTCTGCTGGAATTCCTATAATCGTTTCTATCTCGTGTTTTACTTCATCTGGTCTTGCACTTGGAAGATCAACCTTATTTATTACTGGTATTATCTCCAAATTATTATCAAGTGCAAGATACACATTTGCTAAAGTCTGTGCTTCAACACCCTGAGTGCTATCAACTACAAGAATTGCACCTTCGCATGCAGCTAAACTTCTAGAAACTTCATAATTAAAATCAACATGACCTGGAGTATCTATCAAATTAAGTTCATATATTTGTCCATCTTTTGCTTTATATTTCATTCGTACAGCTTGAGATTTTATTGTAATTCCTCTTTCTTTCTCTATATCCATATTGTCAAGCACTTGTTCTGTCATCTCTCTTTTCGAAAGAGCTCCTGTCATTTCAATAAGTCTGTCAGCCAATGTAGATTTTCCATGATCAATATGTGCAATTATGCTGAAATTTCTAATGTTTGCTTGATTTTTCAAGTTATGCTCCCTTCTTAATTTTTATTAATTTTCATATTCTTTACTAGCTTTTGCATACTTTTTCAAAGTCTGATAAACTAGATAATTTATAGTTCCTGGTATATCTTTTTTTCCTGCTGGAACTCCTGTTAATATCTCAATTCCTTCATCTATTGTTGATATTGCATATATATGGAATCTATGATTTTTTACTGCTTCAACAATTTCATCATTTAAGTTTAAATTTTGTACATTCCTTTTTGGAATCATTACACCTTGTGTTCCATTTAGTCCTCTAAGTTTGCAAATTTCATAAAATCCTTCTATTTTTTCATTTACTCCACCTATAGCTTGTATCTCACCTTTTTGGTTTACTGAACCGGTTACCGCTATTGACTGATTTATTGGAACATCTGATAAACTTGAAAGCAATGCATATAACTCTGTACTTGAAGCACTATCTCCATCAACTCCATTATATAATTGTTCAAAACATATACTTGCTGTTAATGATAGAGGCATTTCTTTCGCAAATTTTTCTCCTAAATAACCATTTAATATAAGTATTCCTTTTGAATGTGATGACCCTGATAATTCTACTTCTCTTTCAATATTTATTATTCCACTTTTTCCTGTATATGTGTTAGCTGTTATTCTGACTGGTTTTCCAAAAGTATAATCTCCTAAAGACATTACAGTTAATCCATTTATTTGTCCAACCTTGCTTCCTTCTGTATCAATCAATAAGACTCTGTCTTTTATCATTTCAGTATATTTTTCGTCATATTTTTTTACTCTATTTTTTCTTTCTTTTAGAGCTTTTTCAATATATTCAGCTGTTACAACTTTTGATCTATCTATTTTAGCCCATGTAGCTGCTTCAACAATAACTTGTGATAGTTCGCCAAATTGTGTTGATAATTTATTCTTATCCTCTGCTAGTCTGCATGAATACTCAGCAAGTCTTGCTACAGCTCCTCTATCAAGGTGAGGTAATTGTTCATCATTACAAAATCCATGAACAAATCCTGCTAAATCATTTAAATTTCTTTGGTCTAAAGGTGCAGAATCTTCAAATTCAACTTTTATTTTAAACAATTTTCTAAATTCTTCATCAACTGACAATAATGTTTGATATACATTTTCATTTCCTATAAGAATAACTTTTAAATCTAATGGAATTGGCTCTGGTTTCAATGATACAAGCACCATTGATGATTTTTGATCTATTGAGTTGTCTATTCCTATTTCCTTATTTCTTAAAACTTTCTTAAGATTTTCATAACTTGATGGATTTGATAATAAATCATTTGCCTGGAATATAATATATCCACCATTTGCTTTTTGTAAAAGTCCTGGTCTTATCATAGTGTAATCTGTTTTTAACACTCCATAATAATTCTCATATTCAAGTCTTCCAAATAAGTTGTTAAATGAATAGTTAGAATCCATGATAACTGGAGCACCTTCTTCATTGCTATTATCAATAAATACGTTTACTCTATAATTATCCCATGGTTTTATTTCTGGAACACGAGGTCCTTGTGCATCTTGTCCTTTTTTGTCTTCTTCAAGGAATTTTGATATATTTTTTAATATATCTTTTTTCACACCATCTAAAAATTTAGTAATCTTTTTGTTTCTTTTAAATTTTGATTTAACATAAGATATATGTCCCTCAATAGTAAGAACTGCAATATTTGACTGCCATTCTGATACTTTTCTTTCTGCTTCTGCGTCTAGTTCTTTTATTTCAGCTATAACAGATATTATCTGCTGCTGAACTATTGTTGATTTATCTTCATATTCTTTCTTTATTTCATCATCTAATTTATCAAATTCTTCTTCTTTTATAACTTTTCCATCAACAATAGGCATCATATATATACCATTTTCAGCTGATTTGACTTGGAATCCATATTTAGCAGATCTTTTATTAAGATTATCAAGAAGAGCTGTTCTCTTGTCATGATATTTTTGTGTAATAACATTTTTTTCTTTTTCAAAATCCTCATTGCTAAATGTATTTTTTATATCAACTCTAATTTCTTTTATGAACTTATCCATTGCATCTTTGAAATTATTTCCTTCACCTGCTGGCATACTTAAAGCCACTGGCTCATTTGGATTCTCAAAATTATAAATATAGCACCAATCTGGAGGAGTCTTTTTTGTTTTTGATAATTTATCTAGATAATTTCGTGTATATGTTGTTTTCCCTGATCCTGTTGGGCCTTCAAGATAAACATTATATCCCTTTGTATCAACTGTTAATCCAAACTCTAGAGATGCTATTCCTCTTTCTTGTCCAATTCCTTTATAATTTGATTTTACATCTTCTGTCGTTTCAAATTTAAAAATGTCAGGATTACAATTAAATTTTAATTCTTTATATGAAACTTCATTTGTATTTTTCATTATTTTATCCTTTCCTAACTATAATTCTAATAATTATAGTTCCCTATCTTATGTTAGCTTATGTATTATTTTACATACTCATTAATATAGCATTTTCTTTACCATGATAATAATTTTTTCTTAATCCTACTGGTCTAAATCCAAATTTCTTATATATAGAAATAGCTACTTTATTATTCTCGTTTACTTCAAGGTTTATTTTATTTACATTGTTTTTTCTTATAACATAACTTATCAAATTTGATGCAATTCCTCGGTTTCTTTTGTCCTGTCTTGTAACTATATTCATTATTTCTAATTCATCTAAAACGGTCTGCGTACTTATAAATCCAACTATTTGATAATTTTGTTTTGCGACCATGTACTTAGATGTTTTTGAATCATCTTCAAATGTATTAAAGTCCCATATATTAGGAAATTTCTCATAATTCATTTTTATTTCTTCAATATCGGAAAATGTCATTTCAACAATATCAATTTTATCATCTCCACCATCTCTTTGTCTCTCCGCTTGTGGTCTTCTAAGATACATAGGCATTATTTCATCCGAATCACCATAGTCTCCTATATCATATTTGTCAAATGCTGCAAGTCCAATTGCTCCAGCCATAATTCCAGTCGAATTAATATATTCATGTTGTACCACATCTCTTGCTTGAGCCTGCTCTTTTGATATTTTTGCTCTTAACAATGGTTCTAGCTTTTCTTTGAATACATCACCTATTATATATAATGGCTCTACAAAATTTACATATTCAACAACATCAGATATACTCATTACATCAGGATTTTTATATACTGACAAATTACCATTTTTGATTCTATATACGGAAAAATACACATTATCATTTCTGGCATCTATCATAGATAATATTTTGCAATCTTTTCTTCCTTTTTGTTCAATTACCTCATAAGCAAGAGCTTCTAGTGAACTAATTCCGGTTACAGGCTTGTTACATGCATCTGAGAAAGCTTTAATTGTAGCCATTCCTATTCGTATTCCTGTAAATGATCCGGGTCCTTCTGAACATGCCAACAAATCGACATCTTTTACTTGTAATTGTTGTTTATCCATCATATTTTTTAATAATGGCATAAGTGTCTGCGAATGCTCATGTACTTCATCTGTATGTAATTGTTCTATTATTTTTCTATCTTCTAATAATGCAACTGAACAGATTTGCGATGATGTATCTATTGCAAGTACTCTCATTTTATCACTTCCTTATTCTATTATTTTGAAAACTGTGTGAAATCCACATTATTATATCTATTTCCGTGTGGTTCAATTATAAGTTTTCTAATCTCATCGTTTTCGTCATCTTTTTCAAATGAAATCTTAATATAATCATTTGGCAATATATCTTCTATAAGCTCTCCCCATTCAAAAATACATATTCCTTTATGGAAATATTCTTCTCCTCCTATGTTTTCAAATTCATATATGTCGCCTAGTCTGTATAAATCAAAGTGATATATATCAATCTGACTATTATGATATTCATTTACTATTGTAAACGTCGGACTTGATATCTTCTCTTGCATTCCAAAATGTGATAATATTCCCTCAACAAATTTTGTTTTTCCAGCGCCTAATTCTCCTGATAATACAAGTACATCTCCTTTTTTTAACATACCAGCTAAGTTATTAGCAAAAATCTTTGTCTGGTATTCATCTTTGCATATTATTTCTTGCATGAAAATAAGTTCTCCCTTCTTAAGCATTTTTTCTACATTTTTCAACTTTTTTCTAGCAAGATTATATATTATTTTGCATGATTATTCAAGGACTTTAAAATAAAAATCACATACAATTAAAATTTTTTGATTAACATTCTATTTACTTCTTCATTAGATATCCCTAAAATTTCTGATATTTGTTTTACATCAAATCCTAGTTTATGCATTCTATTTATTGTTTTTCTTCTTTCTTGCACTTTTCCATCTTTCATTCCTCGTTTTCTATTTTCAAAAAATTCTTTCCTTATTACTTCTTCTAACATACTAAAATTCTCCTTTTCATTATTTAATTTATTGGTTAGCTCTTTAGTTTTTTCTTCACCCAAAATACCTTTTAAGACATTCACTATATATGTAGTTATTAATTGTCTACTTTCTTCGCTTAATTCCAGTTTGCTTTGCAGTATTTCATTTATCTTTTTTATTAGACTTTCTATACTTTTGGTTCTTTCTAATGATAATACAATACTTAATGCATTTCCTTCTTTTATCAGTTCACTGTCTGAATAATTATTAGAACAGTATAATGTATAATTTGTATGCATTCCTACTAGTTTACACTTTTCCTTATTTTCTTCACTCACAGTTCCTAAATTAGTCTGTACATTCCACTTTCTCTTTCCAGTATACAGCACTATTGCAATTATTTCTGCTCTTTTTCCTTTTTTATATTCTGCTTTCATTATTTCAAGTGAATATTCTGCAATTCTAATTGGCATATTTTGATCCAATTTAGTCTGATGCTCTATTAAAAAATATACTCCATCTATTGGACAGTATTTATACACTATGTCAGCTACTTTATCCTTGTAATTTGATGTTATAAAGTTTTCTGTATATTCTTCTATATCACCTATCTTTATTTTTTCTTCATTAAATACTACTTTATTAATGAATCCTGTTGCTTCATTTCTGTCTTTTAAAAGCATTCTTATTGATTTATCATGTGAATGGTGTGGTGAAATATTTACCTTCAATTTATTGTTGTCAATTCTACAACACATATATTTAGTATACTTTTTTGCTCTTTTCCTCAATAATTCTCCCTTCTTTATTATATATTTTTGCTTATTTTTCGTCAATAGTTTTTAATCAAATTTTAACTATGTTTCGTTTTATTTTTTATAGCCTTTTCACTAAATTAACTTTTTGAAAATCACACAGATTTGTGTTTGAATTTAATTTTTTTGAATTAATTAATATAATTCTATCATTGACTTAATGCACTCTTACTAGTCTTATTAACATTTTTAATTATAAAATTGACGTTATAAAATATAAAGGATTAAATAGATCTTCAAATTTTATCTCTCTTGCATATATAGCATTTATTTGATAGTTCTTCCATAATTTTTTCATTTCTTTATCTTTTTCTATCTCTTTAATAGTTTCTTGCATTTCTAATACACTAATTTCCGTTTTTCTATGTTTAAAAGTATTCTTTATTGCCATTCTTAAATTTTCAATATTGATCATATTTTTATTTTTAGATATAAGAACATAAATATCATAAAAATCCTTCATTCTAGTATTTAATATTCCTCGCGTAATAATAGTTTGATATTTTTCTGCAATTATAGTTTCAGTCGTGTATGCTAATATAGATATTTTTTTATTTTCAAAAATACTATTGTAATTATATTCTATTTCTCTTGGTGTTATCTTGTCTCCAGTTGTTATTTCTACTACTAAATGTATTTTTAAATTGTCCATGGTGGCCATTATATTAATTTTAAAGCCACCATATTCATCATCTTCTCTAATATCTTTTATATTCAAAATTTCAAATGTTACATTATCTTTTAAATCAATGCTTAGTATTTCCTTAAATATACTTTCTATATTTTCTTTTTCTAGTGGTATACTCTTTAACGTTGTGTCCATATCTTTAGTTGCTCTCTCATCATCTCCTATAATTGAAGATAATAGCAAACCACCTTTCAAAATTATATTATGTCTGTAATTACTTTTTGATATCCTTTCTAATATTTTTTCAAAGAAAAACATTTGATATAGTTGTCCAGATAGAGTACTATTCCCATTTGCCTTTTTTGATATAAAACATCTCAATTTATCTTTATTTACTATAAAACCACCTCCATACATTCTTTTACCTTTTTTTCTATTTTTAATTTTTTTGCATATTTCATAAGTTTATTTAAATTCTTATCACTACTTTTTGTATAATTTTTAATAGCTTTTGAAAAAATTTCCATATCCATATTATTTCTATTTTTAACTATATCGCATATTGTTCTTTCTTTATCATATACTTGTATTTTCATACCAAATGGAGAAATCATCTCAATTTTACCTAGCTCTAAAACAGAATTGTTCACAAAATACAAGTTTACTTTCTTATTTTTTCTTAAACTTCCACCATAATAATGTGGTACAGTAACATCAAATACTAATGGTGTTCTATCAGATAGATTATGCAAATATAATGCTGTATTCATAGAAAAAATTGCTTTTTCACTCATTGATATTATCTTGTAATACTCATCTACATTATAATTTACTAAACCATAATATCCTCTTGAGATTCTAATTATTTGTTTTCTCTCTACCATTTTTGTTAAAAAATATCTATTAATATTATTGTTCTTTAATTCTTTTGTTGTAATATACCCTCCATTATGTTTCATTATCTTTAAAATTTTTTCAAAATTATCCATTTGTCTTTATTTCCTTTCCTAAGGAAACTTTAACATTTTTCATTAAGTTTGTAAATAGCCTTTATAATAATAATTAAAATTTCTCAGTTATATCTACTTATCTCTTCTATCATTCTCCTTTCGTAAATTCACTTATTTCTTCATTTTATCTTTTGTAGCCTTTTTTCACTAAATTAACTTTTTGAAAATTACACAGATTTGTGTTCGAATTTAAATTTTTGAATTAATTTAATATATAAAGTTCCTTTATATTATCATCTTTTTGTTACCATGTCAATACATTTTTTACCAGTTTTCATCGACATTTTTCTACTTTTTTTGACAAAAAAATATA
>OMGL01000560.1_pt1 | contig 28379 bp, 43 predicted proteins | sample 1645831 | NCBI WGS metagenome assembly OMGL01 (sample SAMN00849301, study PRJEB25192) | human gut metagenome | reverse complement strand
TTTTAGCGAAAACTTACGCATTGCAGTATGCTGAAAAAGCTGTGGCAGTTTCATTGCTGCCACAGCTTTTATATTTACTTTATCTGCGACTGAAGTATATCGAGGACCTCACCGAATCTCTGGAAATGCACTACTTCACGTTCACGCAGGAATTTAATCACATTGCTTACGTCCGGATCGTCGCAGACTCTGAGAATGTTGTCATAGGTAGCTCTGGCTTTCTGCTCCGCCGCAAGATCTTCGTGAATATCGGCGAGCGGATCGGCTTTGCTCTGGATGTATGCGGCGGTAAACGGCACACCGCCGGCATTGGATGGGTATACCGCATTTGCGTGATCCATATAATATGCGCCTACTCCGTATCGGTCAAAGCTTTTTGCACCCTCGCCTGTTGTGAGTTGGGATACTATAGAGCCTATCATTTCGAGGTGGGATAGTTCTTCGGTACCGCTATGATGTCAACGACTGCCTAATATATGGCAGAAAATTCGCATATTTTTATGATTTCGGCAGCTTCGGATATATAGTTATCTCAAAATCATCAGGCGATCCGCTCCAACGAGTGTTTTGTGTCTTTTTATAAACGACCTTTTCTAACACATCTTTTAGCATATCGTTCTTTTCTTTTGCAGACGGCAGTTCGTGATATACATCCAACAGCTTTTCAACTTTCGGTATTATTTCTTTCATACTTTTTTCACGTATAGTTTCTATCCCAAGACGTTTCTCAATTTCCGCCTTGTCATATGACAACTGATTTAATCGTTCTGTTATGGCCCGTGAACGTTCGAGGAACACCTCAGTTGTATATATGTCCTGTTCAAGTAATTCGTGGGCTTTTATCATTTGCTTGTTTAGCTTGGCTATCTGTGAGTTGATGTCATTTAGTGATTGCCTTAATATCTCGGATTCTGATATGAGTTCCGACGGTTTGTTGTTGGATAAGTTCCATTGCAACTTATAATTTCGAAGCCATTCTTCAAGAGATTTGAGTATTCTTTCTTCAACAAGGTGCAAAAATGAGCTTACGTTAGGACAGTGAGGGACTGAACAAATTAATGTTGGAGGGCAAGAGGCGGAGGTATACGGTCTGCGGACGAGCTTTCTTCCACAGAAAGCACAGACAACTATACCGGCGAGAGGATTTTTGGTAGGAGCATTTCTTTTTGTTGGTCGTGGTGGATTTTTGGCAAGGTATTCTTGCGCTAAATCGAATGTTTCTTCTGTAATCAGCGCAGGGTGCAAGCCATTTACAATTATGCAGTTGTCCTCTTCGGAGCGTGGACGTGAGATACTTATGCTTCCGCTCTGCATTCTTTTATTCTGTGATCGCCAATTCCAACGAATTTTCCCAGCATACACAGGATTACGCAACATATCTTTTATGCTGGCAGGTACCCAATATTCCGATTTTCTTGCAGGTATTTTCATTTCGTTAAGTTTTCTCGCTATTAAGGCAACACCTATTCTTTTATATGTGCCGTCAGGCTGCAGTTCACCTTTTGTATATAACTCAAAGATCATTTTTATTACATCGGCTTCGTTAGGGTTTGGTGCCAGCGTAAACCCTTTATCACCCTTTAATTTGACTTTATCATACCCATAAGGAGCGATGCTGCACACGCATTTGCCCTCTTTTACTGAAGAAAGCCTTCCACGCTGAAGACGGCGGTTGATAGTTTTGTATTCTCGCCGGCTCATAAACAAGCCGAACTCAAAGTATTCCTCATCGTACTCGTTGTTCGGGTTGTATGTCTTCATCGGCGTTATTATTTGCGTGTCGCTGTATTTAAAAGTTTGCGCAACAATGCCCTGGTCTATCGTATCCCCACGGGCAAGACGTTCTACCTCAACGACTAAAACGCCACTCCATATACCGTGCTCTACCTCTGACAGCAGTTGTTGCATGACAGGGCGAGCGGCAATCGTTTCGCCGGAAACGACTTCACGGTATATCTGAGTGACGTTGTACTCTCTTCTTTTCGCAAGCTCGAGCAAGATTTTTTCGTGCCTTGCGAGCGTTTCCTCTTCTCCGTGATTTTCGGCTTCGACATCTGATCTTGATTTTCGCAGATATAAGCAATACTGTTCCATTTTTCCCTCCGACTAAAATAGGTATATTCGGAAGTCAAAATTTTATGTTGTACTTTCTGCTGTTTAGCGGCAAATGTACCGCAGAACAAAGATTTTTCTGTTTTCTCGTTGTACATTTAATCACTCCGATATAACGCATTTCGATATAAAATAACAAAATGCTCCTATTCTTCAAGTTTTATGTTAATATCAAACTTGAAGGTGGTGTGATTATGGACATTTCGGAGCGAGAGGAGTTGTTAAAACGCTTCTATGAGCTTGTCAAGACTTTAGATGTTGTCAGCCTCAAAGCGCTTGAAAGCTATATAGAAGACCTTGAGCGCAAAGAAATCGAGCCAAAAAATTAGCGCTCCTTTGCATCGAGCGGAAGTCCTTAGGGCTTCCGCTTTTTATTATCTCATAAAAGAAACAAAAAGTCAAACAATTTTACTTAATCGTAAATTAGCTATTGACGAAAACGCAAAAATGCACTAAAATATATAAGTATACAAAAAAGTGCGATGTATACAGCTACATCAAACGTAACAAGGATGATTGAAATGTACGATGAGATTTTAAGTGCTTATTCCAACGATGAGCTATTGCATATATGTAAGTACCTAAATAAGGATTACAACATTTATGACACAGAAAATATGCGTTGGAAAAAGATAAAATATGCATTTTACAAAACGACGAACCAGAAATTGCTTATTTTAAGAGAGAAAGTAAATTCGAATGAATTTATCAATTATCTTTTTATGCGTTTCTACAATTGCGAGAGAGTAATCAAATATCATTTCATTAAGCACCTCAAAGACGCTATTCATGATATAGTTGCTTTTGAAATGTCAATAGGGGATAGCAGAATTGACATTTGTAGAATAAACGGTAAATTATGTGCGTATGAAATAAAAACAGAGTATGATAAATATGACCGTTTAAAAACTCAAATGTCGGATTATCTGAAAGCCTTTGAAAAAGTTTATGTAATCGTTCCTGCAAAGAACTATGAGCAAGTACAAAATTTCATTCCATTGGAATGTGGAATTATCACATATAAAAGTGATGACGACTTTAATATGATTTTTGCTAATCGAAAGGCAGCGGTTATAAATAACTGTGATATTGAGTTTTGCATAAACAGCTTATCAAGTGCGGATATAGTAAAAATTTTAAAATCTCTCGGAGAAAAACCAATGACAAAAAAAGCAGAAAATAGAGAGATTTTGCTGAATATTTCTCGTAAAAAGAACATCTGGTCACATTATAGAAAATTTTTGAAAAACAAGTATAAAGAGCAGTGGAATTATTTGAAAGATAATTTTGAGAAAATTGTGCCAATTGATTGTCAGACCTTCTTCTCTTCGCACATTGATCCCGATATGCTTTATGAACGAAAATAGAGAAGCCGTTTTGCAGTTGCAAAACGGCTTAACTTTATGCATTGGTTTCGTAAAGAGTATAGATATAATGGGACATCGCAATCCTTTTCCATTGAGCCTGGCTTTTACCGGACTTGTCTTTTTTTATAATCGAGACAATCTCATTGCATCCGGGACACTTTGAATGATGTTCATCGTCAAATTCATTCCAGTATTCGGATTTAACAATGTTAGGAGCAATGTAATCAGGAAATTCTGAAAGTTGGGGAGCTCTTCCTGTGTATGATACGAAAAAGTTGTTTTCGTTAGAATAATACACACCGGCAGGACTTACGGTACCACCAGAAGAAGGAAGCGAGGCTACTATACTTGCATAGTCGCCGAAGCCATCAAATTTATTTAACGTGGAAGAACGGTACATATCTTTTAAACTATTGTCAATAGAACTTATGGGTTCACCGTTTACCATGCTCTTGTTTGTTAACGATTCAGGACGATGAGCATTGATAATAACAGAAATGAATTTTTTATTCTTTTTAGATTCAGAAATTGTTCGATATATTTTTTTAAACACAGGGCTTGTGTGCGAAGAGGATTCTATATCAAGTAGTAATAAGTCGTTTTCTTTAATTAAATTTTCTATTATAGGAAACAAATTGTCAAAATCTTGTGCTTTTACTCTAAACGCTATTATGGGAAAAGTTGTTCTAAGTTTCTTTTCATCTGCTTCAATTTGTTTTGGCGGAGTAATATCAGCTAAATAAGAGATAACAGGAACAACTCTTTCTGAAAATTCGTTAAATTTGTTCATTTCAGATATGCAAAATTCAGCCCGACGTGTAGACTTTGTTACATATTCTCTGATAGTGTCTGTTGTGCTGTTTAGTTTAGTTGATTTATAAAAATCAATCATAACAGACATATCGGAATTTTCTTTTAATAACTTTATAAGAAAATCCATATACAGGGTGTTCGTATTTGTTCTTATTTTTTCTTGAATCAATTCGATAAGAGGAAATACTTTTTTGGTGTTATTAAATACACCTAAGCTCGCTAATTGTGTTAGAACGTTCATTTCTACAGTTCGATTTTTCATTACGGGAACATACATACTATCTTCTCCTTTCAATGCCGTATGGATGATAAGTTAATTAAATGAGTCTGGGATAAAAAACGTGTCAATTCTAAGTCGATATGAATTCAGGTGCAATATCTTTGAGGAAAACATATCAAACGCTGCACTCTTATTATAATGAAATACTTAATCTCGTTCAAAATTTACTTTAATTTAATAGAGTTTAGGGTCTATATGGTAGCCTTGCTTAGATAGCTCTTTAACGAGATTAACTGTAACTTCGTCGACCTTATTTGTAAAAGGAATGTATATCAATCCATCTATATCTGATGGTTTTTCAAAATTTTCGTATGATTTCAGCAGTATAGCAACTTTATCACGTCCAAGTTTTGCTAAAAACATACCCAATTCTAAAATTACATTTTGTCGAACTCGATATTTCTTTTTGTTTTCATCGTTTTTACTATAACCGAGATCGTCTGGAGTAGCTAAAACTATTGCATAATGAACGTCTTTGGAATTATCCTCAAGCTTTTCTATAATCGTTTTGCCTTCGGAGGCAATCTGATCTAAGATAATCGGATTAAGCTCCCAACGACGTAGCATTGCTTCTAATTGTGTTTTCGCTATATCATCATGTCCGTATACAACGAATACTTTATTTCCAATAGGAGTTTTTGCATCGTTTTCTATATAAGTCTTAACTTCATCTAAGTTTTTTCCTTGGTAAGTAATTCTTTCTGTATTAAACCAATTAACGATTGCACCGTTGTTGAATTTAATTTGCTTTCCCGATGGCAAATCTTTTTGTGATGCTATCGTGAATTTGCTGTTACTCTGAATTTTGTTTAATAATGCTTCGTATGTCATATAACCCTCTTTTCTTATTTTTCGCTTATTTTATATCTTTGCAAGCAGATCCGCCTTTTTCTGCTCAAATTCTTCTTCTGATATAACACCCTTGTCCTTTAATTCAGCGAGCTTTTCAAGCTGTTCAATGCTATCATCGTTCTTTGCAGGCTCATCAGGGGTCTGCTCGTCTTTTTTGCCGTTAACTTTTTGTGTTATAGGTATAATCACCTTGAACAGCAGCGTTAACGCAAGAACGAGAACAACGGTGCAGATTGAGTAAGGCATAGGAACGAGGCTGAGCATAAGAACGCTGAGTATCAGAAGTGCGAAAACCCATGTGATTACGCTTGCAACAAACTTCACTTTTTTGTTAGCTACGTTGTGTGATATATAAAGACAAATAAGGCAGATAACGGGGACGGCCACCACTAAAGCGATAATAATAGATGTGTCTAAATGTAACATAATTTTCTCCTTTAAATTAAATATATGTAAAACAGCTCTTAGGGGCTGTTTTTTGTTTATACGCTAACTGTTTGTCGTTCCTGCTTCATTTTCAAGGATACTCTATATTGCTCAGCTGCCGGCACATCGACGTATTCAACGGTTTTGTCAAAATTATCTCTTATTACTTTCTTGATCTCATCAAGAGTAACATTGAAAAATTCTCTGCGCTGATTAACAAAATTAAGCTTTTTATCTTCAAATGCTCGGTGCAACGCTGCTTCTAATGCAGGTGCATCTTCGGTGAAGATCATTGCATGAACGTCGAAATTGAAAGGCACGGAAGCATCGCCAAGTTCGATAACTCTTTCCATAGGATCAAGTCTTCTTGTCATACCGATTTTATATACGTTTTCGCCAAAAGCGCCTATATTAGAGATTATGTACACATAGCCGGCTCTTGCGTTAGCTTCTCTGTAGTCCACGTCTTTTATAGAGTTATCAACTTCATCAAGCTTAGTGAGAAGCTCCTTCTTTTTTTCTTCCAATTCGGCTAATGTAGTTTCATCTGCATTGCTGATCTGTTGATTGAGCTTTTCAAGAGCGTTCATATAGTGTGTCTGCTCCTTAGCAAGCTTTTTACGTTCTTCCTCAATTTCTTTTTGCAGTTTTGCTTCTTCTCGCATTTGTTCACGAATCGCTCTTTGCTCTTCTTTTTCCTGCTGTTTCTTTTCGGAATACTCAAATGCAAGTCTGAGCTCTTCAATTTTCAGATTAAGATAAGCGTCTTTTATACGGACATCCATTATGGTGTCGCCTAATTTAGAATAGGTTTCACATGAACTTTTAATACGCTTGAGGTAGCTGTCAAAATTACTATATTTTACTTTAGACACGAGATCGTCACATTCGCTATTAAAAGCACGAAGTATCAACTTTTGCACACTCTTGGTAGTAGTACGTCCTTTAGCAACGCTTCCGTTAACAGACCAATTATTATTGAATGTAGTAGCCTCGTTATTTTTAATCATCTCTTTTTGACGCTGCCTTACTTCATTCAATTTATCTTTGTATTGATCTGAATTGGCAAAATCAAATGTCGGACGATACAGACCGAAAGATTGCACAAGTATTTCGTCATCAAGCTGTACAATTTGCGTGTTCTTTTCGGCTAATGTAGTATCGAGTTGCTGTTCCTGACCTTTTCTGAGAGCAATTGCTTCATCAAGCTTTGAAAGTTCTTGATTTTTCTGAGCAATCTTATCATCTAAAGAAAGCAAAAAGTCAGCTTTATCTATAGCTTCATCAGGGATTAGACCTTTTAATCTGGTTAATTCGCTTTTCAAAGATGCAAGCTCTTTTTTGTGAAATAAGTCCATAATAGCACTCCTTTACCTACGTCTTCTATCCATACGTTTCATTGTATTTTTCTTCTGCTTTCCTGCTTCGGATACTATACAGGCTGTAACAGCCGCAACTGCCATTACAATAGTAAATGCAAACCACCCTACTGCAACAGAGCCTGATCGTGCGATTAAAACTAAAGCAGTAAACGCTAATATCAATCCTACTACGACTATGATAAATGACGGTCTGATGATTTTACTCATTTTAAGTTCTTTTGAAGAAATATCCTTATCGTTTTGTTTGAGAAGTTCGTTGCTATTTTCTGCGCATTTCTTAGCGTTAGCTTTACGCATTGCTATAAAAATAAGAACTGCAACAATAAGTGCGAGAACGACGGCAACAATTGAATAAGGTAAAGGCAACGCACTTATAAGCAACAAAGATATTAAAAATAATCCAACTACCCATGTAATAATACCTGTTATCAATTTGGCTTTGTTGTTCGCTGTATTGCGAGATATGTAAAAAGCTACTAACCATATAACCGGTATACCAATCATGAGCAATATAGCAATTACCGCTTTTTCTTCCATAATGTGCCTCCAAGCCTTTTAGCAGTTTTTACTTTTATCGTTGCTCTTGAGCTTTAACAGTTCAGCGTACTCGATAACTTTTTGTAGGTCTTCATCAGAGAGAGAACGAACCTCGTTAAGAAGATGTTGAGTTAGTGTGTCCTCTTCATTTTGTTTAATTCCGAGTAGACTGTCTGAAGTAACACTAAAGTATGTAGCGAGTTTTTCTAATGTGTTTCCTTTAGGAACAACACCATTTTTCCATTTTGATAGATTTCCGGCACTAAGTCCGAGTTCTGCAATTACGTTTGTAGGCTTCTTTCCATTCGCTTTGCAGATAGAAATGAAATTTTCGTAAAACAGTCTTCTCACTCCTTTTGTTCATAATGTCTAAAAAAGTCGAAAAAGGATTGTGCAATTTTCAAAAAAATATTCCTATTGTGCAATTTAGCATTGACAATTGCACTTAGAGAATGTATAATCAAACTGTAAGAAAAAATACAAAACGCAGTGAGGTGAGATAGTGGCTCCCATAGCACTGGTTTTAAACTCAATCGCAATTCTGATGCTGACGATTAAGTTAATTTCTGAAAAGTGCAACAAGTGAAACTATAAAGCCGCCGACAGCGCATATCCATAAAATCGCATTTGAAATAGGCTTCCAAATGCTTTTTACCTTATGACTGGTTTCATTAAAGGCTTTTCTCCTTTTGCCAGCTTTATATCGTTTGTGCGCTTTGGGGTTGTGCTTTACAAACAACTCAATATCTTCGTCTGACATTTTAGGGTTGCTCATTGGTAGCCTCCTTGTGCGAATTTGGGTTGTCGGTGCGTCCTAACAGATAGTCAACCGAGCAGTCCAAATAATCGGCAATCTTTGCAAGGCTAAACGATGCCATACCTTTTGTGTCGTTAATCTGACGTATAGCATTTATGCCTAAAGAAAGGTCAATAAGCATTTGCTCCATGCCTATTTTTTTGCATTTGCATAATTCTTTTATCCGTTCTTTAGTTGTTTGTGCATTGTACATAAACAGAGCCTCGCAATTTTGTGTAAGTCTACAAAACACACGAAAAATCGTTGTTTATCGTTGACACCAACGAAATTTCGTTGTATAATCAAACTGTAAGAAAAATTACAACTCAAAAGCCCGCCCGCTTGAGCGTATCAAGCCCAGCGCATTATGTTGACTGGCTCACCACAAACGAAGCGCCAAAATCGGTAGGAGCGTGATGACAGCTCGGAAAGACGAGCGATATGTGAGCGAAAAGGACAGACCTCTTCCCTTACAACCAAGCAATTGAGTAAAAAGTATATATCATATATCCTCACAAGTATATGATATTACTTTTTACCTCATTTGTCAAGTTTCCTTACAAAAAAAGTCTGAAAAGGGGTGTTTAAATGCGTGATAACCGCTTATTTATAGCGGAAGTGAAAAAACAGCTTGCAATAAGAGGTTGGAAGTACGACCGGCTTGCCAAAGAGATAGGTTATCCGCTTGGAAGTCTTTACGGCTTTATGAGCAACAAACGCAGTAGCGACCGAATGAGAAATGCAATCGCAAGCGTCCTTGAAATTTCAAGCTAAGCAAAACGCCGAGCAAGAATGTTGACACCAAAGGCTGACATTTCAGTAGAACAACAAGCTACACTCGGCGGAAAACAGAAAGTAAACACAAAATGCTTGACTTTCTGTATTTATTATAGTGCCGAAAGGGGGAATTTTAAATGTCGAAACAGGCGACAAAAGCTTGCGGAAACAGATACTTTGAAGCCCGAATGAGAGCGGCAAAGTTTAACGAAAAACTGTTCACACGAGCAGGAGCTTCAGAGGTGATCCCAGGCGTGACGGAAGACAGCTTGAAGAAGTACGAGCTGGATATAAACAGACCGCCGAACATCGTTGTTGCTCTTATGGCAGATGCTTACAATGAACCTGAACTGCGGCAGTGGTACTGTGCTAATGAATGCCCGCTCGGCAAGGACTGCCGAGAGACACCGCCTCAGATGCCTGCCGAAAGAGCCTTACTGAGATTACAGAACTCAACTTACGAAATGGACGACGTAATCAAGCAGTTATCGCTTCTTATGGAAGACGGCGAATTAAGCGATGATGAACGTACTCTTATCCCGAAGCTTAAAGAACAGCTGTTAGAGTTCCGCCGCAGAGCTGATGAAAACCTCATCAACCTCGAAAAAGCGGAAAAAACAGGGCGGTTTACATAAGGGCAAGCTCACGGCGAATAAAATGACGAAAGGAGGTGTCAGCTATGGAATGCGCAGAGCCAAAGATTGCCGAAGAATTTATGATTGGCAACACGAAAGTCAGAATAGCAACTGATTACTGTTGCAGAGCTGAGGAAGTGCCGAAAATCCTTGAACGCATAGCAAGAAATGCCTTGGACGGCTTACGAGCTAAAGCGTCCATAGCGTGCAATGGCGAAAGTAAAGGATAGACCTGTAACAAGCAAGTTTCTTTATCAAGGTCGCTTTTATACCGTACTGCCGGCGAAATATCCAAAATATCAGGCGGCGATACTTACGGGAAGCACCTGGACGAGAGTTTCAATCTTCGGTGATAAAATCATCGAGATTGAAGCGGCAATAAAAAGGACAAGCATACCTAAGCTTTTGGCGCAGAAAGAGGTGTAAAAAGAATGAAAATAAAAAAGGTGATTACCTTCGTTGTTGCGCAGTTGTTGCGAATATGGGTGACAGCATTTGCAGGTATAGCGGTATATGTTCCGCTGTCAGCGCTTGCCTTTGCCGAACGTGGATATAAAGCCATTGGTGGCGAAATAATCCCTGTAATCCTTGTCGTTGCGGCTGTATGGGTTGGCTTTGATTATTGCACACAGCTGTGGTACAGAAGCATAATAGGAGGTCACAAGCGATGAAGATTGATAAGACCTGCATCGTGTGCGGAAAATCGTTTGTTGCGACAAATCCGAAATATTGTCTTTGCAGTGAACCGTGCAGAAGAAAGCGTAGAAATGCGTATAACAGAAGATATAAAAAAACGCATGCTGAGTTAATCAGAAAACAGAGAAAGAAATATGCCGATCTGCACAAGAAAAAATATCAATGCAAAACTTGCGGCGAAGAGCTACCGAACGGTTGCCAGAAGTATTGCATTAAATGTTTGCTGAAAGCGTATCAGAGCGAAGAAACACGCTCATGGGCAAAAGATGTTCTGCATAGCCGAGGATACGATGAAACGATGATAGACAGCGAGATTGCAGAAAGGACAAGCAGATGAAGTTTAAAGTTAGCACAACGGTTACTTCCTATAAAGAGGTAATGGCAATTGTTCAGGCACTTGCCGGTATTGTTAGTAATATCGAAGTAAAAGACTGCGAGGGCGAGGAGGACGAAGACGATGTATAAATGCGAGCGTTGCGACTGGACAGGCTCGTCCTCGGAACTCGGACATTACACCGAGTATCGAGGAGAATGTCACGGCGCACCTGCGTGGGAAACATTACCGTGTTGTCCGGAGTGCGGATATGATGTTGAAAACATCGAAGAAGAGTAAAAAAAGAGCTCCCGTAAGGGAGCAAAACAAAATCTACAAGATAAGTATAACACAGGAGAATAAAATGTCAATGCCTCAGATAAACGAAGATGAAGAACAGATACTCCGATGTGCACTCGCATCCTATGGCGAGATGGCACAGGAAGATATGTTGTTTGAAGAGATGTCCGAGCTTGAGAAAGCAATTTTGAAGCTCAGACGCACAAGATATATGGACGAAAGCAAGCGTGCTTATGTAATTGAGGAGCTTGCAGACGTGCACATAATGACAACACAGATGTATATGCGTTTCTGCTGTACGAAAGAAGAAAAGGCTCTGTTCGGTGTCAATCTTCATAAGAAGATAGAGCGACTCAGCCGGTACATAAAGAGGGAGTTTCCGTGAAAAAAAGAAGTGACGTTGCTTATTGGCAAGGTGACAGAAACACACTTCCATAAAAAAGGGCATACGCAAAGCGAAACGTGCTACAGTATGACAAACATACACAAAATGGTCTATGAGGTTGTCGGTAGAGAATCAGTATAAAGGAAAAAGGCTGTCACAAGGACAGCCAAAGAAATAAATATAAAAGTGCTACTGTGATGAGTATATCACATTCAGAAAGGAATGTCAATTGCTAAAAGAAAAATACTCCTTTAAAGAAATAATCGAGGCTCAGAAAAGGCCTCTTGAAGAGAAGATAAGCCTATCTGTGGAGGTTTTAAGGAAAGCATATAAGTTAAGCCGCCACAATGTAGCGATTGCGTTTTCAGGAGGAAAGGACAGCACAGTTGTTGCTGATCTTATAGAACGCTTTTTGCCAACAGAGTTTTCAAAAACATTCTGCATATTCGGTAACACAGGCGTTGAATTTCCTGAGAGCTTGAAATTTGCACGAAGCTATGGCAAGGAACACTTCGGAGAACGCTTCAAAGAAACTAAGTATCTTGAGTTAAAAGAGCCTGAACTTAGATACGATTTCGCAAAAAAGATAGTACAGCGACTTGAAGAAGAAAACGCACTTGATGAAATCTTAAAGCCGGACGGAAAGTTGAAAGGCCAAAAAGCATTGATTAAAGCGGCAGAAAAGAGAGGATATATCCTTGACCGTTCTAATTGCTTCCCAATCGGCACAAAGATGACATTTGCATACTGCTTGGAGCAATATGGAGCTCCGCTTCTCGGTAAATCTGCATCAAAACTTGATGCACATCGTATAAACATCGAATGCTTTCTTAAATACTCAGACACTGCTTCGGAAAAAGATGAACTGAAAGAGTATTACGACACATTGAGAGAATGCAAGTATTCTCAACATTGTTGTACGCTACTAAAGAAGAAACCGAGCGAAAAGATACAGGCTGAACTTGATTGCGATGTTATCATAAAAGGGCTTATGGCGGCAGAAAGCCACACAAGAATGGTAAACGTTGCAACGAGAGGTCATATCTTTGCAAGTAGCAGACCTCATATAAAAGACGGACCATTCTATCATGTATCTCCCATTGCACTGTGGACCGATGATGACATTTGGGACTATATACATAAGTATGCAGTAGAATATTCAAGCCTTTATGATATGACATATACCGACAAAGACGGCTCAGAAAAGCATATCAAGCGTAACGGATGTATGTTTTGCGGCACGGACATTCAGTTCAAAGATAATCATTTGTCTGTTCTTCGTCAGACACACCCTAAAGCATATCGTGTTTGTATGGATCAGTATGGATATAAGCATGAGTTAAACAAGCTCTTTGAAATGAAGAAAAATCAAAACATCTTAGCGGCAACAACCGATTTAGGAAGAACGGCAAGAATGATAGCCGTTGCCGGGGAGCAGCAGACGTTACTCGATATACGGCCTTGCGCTTACGATGATTTTGCAGAAATGGTTGATTTGAAAGGAACGGGACTTGACAATGAGTACGACCCAGATGTGTAATAATCAGCTGGCAATGAAGGTAATGCTTCTCATCGGATCGATAACATGGGACGAGTTCTGGATTGCATTGCCGAAGGCTCACGCAAAGCTCTTCCGCATCGTACAAAGAGAAGGAGATGCTGGCGGAGCAAGATTAACGATAGATTATGCTGTAATGCTGATTGCAGAGCAGATAATCATAGACAGAATGATGACAGATACATTAGGAGGTGCTACGAATGGACGGTCAGATTATCACAATAAAGCAGTTGCCGATAATCGAAGAGAAGTTACAGCTTATCAAAGCTGAAATCGACGCTAAGACACGTCTTAGCACTTGACTGTAACGATGCTACAGTCAAAGCAATTAAAAGTCTCAGAGCCGACCTGAACAAAGATTTCGGCGAGCTTGAAGAAAAGCGCAAAGAGGTCAAGCGTGCGGTTATGTCGCCGTATGAGCGATTTGAGGAAGTGTATACCGAATGCGTAACGAATATCTATAAGCAGACGGATGCAATTCTCAAAGGTCGCATAGCGATTGTCGAGAACGCTATCAAGGCTAACAAGGAAAAGGAAATCAGAGCATACTATGACGAGTATGCGGAAAGTCTGGGTATCGACTTTGTCTCCTACGAAAAAAGCGGTATCACGGTAACGCTTTCAGCAAGTACCAAAAAGCTTAAGGAACAGGCTGCTGCATATCTTGACAGAATAGCGGACGAGCTGAAGCTTATCGGTACACAGCCCCAGGACTTACAGTCGGAAATCCTCGTTGAATACAAGCGGACAGTCAATGTTGCGTATTCCATACAGACGGTGATAGAACGTAAAAGGGCTATCGAAGAAGAAGCAGAGAGAGCCAGACAGCAGGCGGAACAGCAGACAATCTATGAAGCGGCTGAGGCTCGTGTCGATGAGGCAGTCGAAAGTTACGGCGAAGAACAGCAGGAAGCGATTGCACCGCCTACTGTTGCCGAAGCACAGGAACAGCCTGCAAAGCTGTACCGTGTTGCATTCGCTGTTAATGGAACGCTTGAAGAAATAAAAGCGTTAAAGAATTTCTTGGTAAACGGAGGTTACAAGTATGAGCAGTTATAATGCACCGGTCGAGAAGAAGCCTAAATTTTCGGTGGCGATAAGTACACCGACGTATCAGAATCTGATACGTAACACACTCGCCGATCCCGAAAGAGCAAAACGCTTTATTGCGTCAATCACATCTGCGGTAGCGGTCAATCCGCAGTTACAGGAGTGCGAAACATCTACGATTGTAGCAGGCGCACTCCTCGGCGAAAGTCTTAATCTTTCGCCGTCACCGCAGCTTGGCCAGTTCTATTTAGTGCCGTTCAAGCAGAAAGCAAAATATGACCGTAATCGTAATCTGATTTCGCCCGAATGTGTTAACGCACAGTTTGTTCTTGGCTACAAAGGCTACATACAGCTTGCGGTGCGTAGCGGAATGTACAGAAAGATAATCGTCCACGAAATCAAGGACGGTGAACTGATACGCTGGGATCCGCTGACAGAAGATTTTGAAGCAAGCTTTATCGAAGATGAAGAAAAGCGTGATAAGACAGACACTATCGGATATTACGCAATGTTTGAGTACGTTGACGGCTTCAGAAAAACACTGTACTGGAGCAAGGATAAAATGCTTGTGTATGCAGACAAGTACAGCCCTGCATTTAGTAAAGATGCGTATGCAAAGCTGATAAACAACGAAATCCCGGCAAACGAGATGTGGAAATACTCGTCGTTCTGGTACAAAAGCTTTGATGATATGGCGAAAAAGACTATGATACGTCAGCTGATCAGCAAGTGGGGCGGAATGGCGGTAGAACCGCTGAGAGTAGCGCTTGAACACGATAACAACGTTCTTCAGCGTAGTTCTGACGGTTTTGAAAATATCGCAACCGAAGCGGACGTAATGCCCGCAGAACCGCACCTTGTAAGTAATAACGAAGTAACACAGCCCGAAGTTGCTGATGTTGTAGAGAATATAAACCTTGAAGACTTATGATTAAGTACGAGATAATCTCCACCGGCTCACAGGGCAATGCGGCGGTTATCGAGGATAACATTCTGATTGACTGCGGTGTAAGCTATAAGTTGATACGTCCTTATGCGGACAAGCTTCAGCTTGTATTGCTTACCCACATTCATTCAGATCATTTCAACAAATCTTCGATACGAAGTCTTGCAAGGGACAGACCGTTACTGCGTTTCGGTTGTTGCGGTTGGCTTGTTCCTGTGCTTTTAGATATGGGTATATCCAAACGCCGAATAGATGTTTTCGAGTACGGCAAGATGTACGGTTACGGGATATGCAATATAATCCCTGTACCGCTAAAGCACAACGTACCAAACTGCGGCTATAAGCTACATTTTGGTGACAAGGGCAAGATGATATATGCCACCGACACAAACAATCTTAACGGTGTTACAGCCCGCAATTACGACCTGTATATGATAGAGGCTAATCACACAGAAGCCGACATCAAGGAACGTATCGCAAAAAAGAAAATTGCAGGCGAATACGCCTACGAAATTCAGGCAGAGAAAAATCATCTGTCTAAAGAAAAATGCGATGACTTTATTTATAGAAACATAGGTCCTAACGGCGTATATGTGTATATGCACACTCACAAGGAGCGTGATACAGCAGATGATAACGACCGGAAAGATACTTAAATTTGACAAGCACGGCAATAAACTGTTGCTGGAACTTCCCGAAAGCATAGAACGGGAATTGATACAAAAGCATATCGGCAGTGTAGAACTGCGGCTGAATGACGGTCGCAGGATCTCCGCCGACCAAAGAAGAAAGATATTCGCTATCGTTCGTGACATTGCATTGTGGAGCGGGCATGAGCCTGAATTTATCAGGGCATACATGACGTGGGACTACATCAAGCGTCACGACGGCGAATGGTTTTCGCTGTCCGATGTCGATATGACAACGGCAAAGGACTTTATAACACACCTGATAGAGTTCTGTTTTCATTGGGATGTGCCGACGAAAGACACACTGCTTCACGAAACAGACGATATAGGTAAATATCTGTATATGTGCCTTGAACACCGCAAATGTGCTATATGCAACGCACGAGCGGAAGTACACCATGTAGACCGCATAGGCATAGGCGGAGATCGCGAAGAAACAGTCCACATAGGAATGAGGGCAATCGCTCTATGTCACGAACATCACATGGAAGCGCATGTCAGAGAAAAAGAGCTGTTTGAAGAAAACTACATCTACGGTATAAAGCTTGACGAATACTTATGTAAAAAGCTCAGGCTTAATACAAAGTCAAGGAGGTAGCGATGGCAAGACCTCAATGCGACGGTTTGTCGTACTTTCCTTTTGATGTGGACTTTTTTTCGGATAGAAAAATCAAGATTATACGAGGCTCGGAATATGGCACTGATGCGATAATAATTTACATTTACCTGCTTTGTGAGATTTACAAAGGCAAAGGCTACTATATCGCATACGATGATGATTTAGTGTGCTGCGCAAGTGCAGACACGGGAGTGCCGGAGGGCAAGACAAGGCAGATAGTACAGCTCCTCGCAAGCAAGTCACTGTTTGATAACACACGGTTTTCGGCGGACAACTTACTTACTGCTGCATCAATACAAACACGTTATCAAGAAGCAAAAAAATCCACAAAAAGAGACGTGTTTGTGGAACCCAGCGTTTGGATTTTAAACGAAGAAGCGACGTTAGGGTTTATTAAAGTGCACCCAAAAGAGAGTTTTTCCGAGAAAAACCCCAGTAAATCCGAGAAAAACCCCGATAAATCCGAGAAAAACCCTACAAAAGAAAATAAAATAAAAGAAAATAAAAATAAAATAAATAAAACTAAAACCGCAACAGCTATCGCAGTTGCTCCGGAGCTTGAGCCGGCATGGCAGGCATTCATCGAAATGCGAAAGAAAATGCGAAAGCCGATGACAGAGTACGCAATGGAAATAACAATCAAAAAGCTTGAAACTCTTGCGCCCGGTGATACGGTAACGCAAAAGAAGATTCTTGAACAATCTGTTGAGCGCTCATGGCAAAGCGTGTATGAGCTAAAAGAGAAAGGCGGCGTGAACAATGGAAGAAATGAAAAACCTTTCAAACCCAGCGATTGGTAATGTTCACGGTCCTATCTATACAAGCAAAGAAGTCGAAGAATTGGGAATACCGAGTACGCAACCTGTTCCAAAACCGGAAAAGTGCAAATACTGTGGGAAAACGTTGTACTACGAGTGCGTTGTACTTATGGGGCAGGCGATGATCTGGAATCTTGAAAAGCCACGTTGCGATTGTGAAAAAGCGGTTGCGTTTTGGAAAGGCTGGGATGCTAAACAGGAAAAAATCAAAAAAGAAAAAGAGCTTGCCGAAGAACAAGAGCTCAGAAAGCAGAAAATTGAAAGCATACTCGGCAAGTCGGGAATAAAGAAACGTTACCTATCACGGACGATAGATAGCTTTTCCGTTACCGCTGAGAACAAAAAGTCGTTTGAAGTGGCGACTGATTATATCAAGAATTTCAGAGAATACTTCACTCAGGGTAAAGGGCTATATTTGGAAGGTCCGTGCGGAACAGGTAAAACGCACTTGGCGATTGCAATTGCGCTTGCAATCATCAATACAGGAGTTCCGGTTATCTGCAAAACGTCAATAGACATTCTCGGCGATATAAAACGTTGCTACGAGCGCAATAGCGAAGTAACGGAAGAGGAAGTCCTCGAAGCATACAAGACTGTTGACTTGCTGATAATAGATGATCTTGGAAAGGAGCAAGTGACAGAATGGTCGGTGCCCGTGCTGTATAGCATTCTGAACGAACGCTACGAAGCCTTGTTGCCGACAATAATCACAACGAATTACAACACAACTGCTCTTGCAGAAAAATTATCTGCAAAAGGTGATGCAGAAACAGCTACAGCAATAATCAGCCGCTTTGTCGAAAGTTCCAAAAGAGTTACGATGTCTTGGGCTGATTACCGCAGGAAAGGATAAATCAAATGGGAAATAAAGAAAGTGCTATGACCAAATTAAACAACGAAGCTGCTACAGTTAGCGGCTACAATGTGCCGGCAATCGCTATCAGAGATCATGTTGCTCAGCGCATAATGACCGATGTCATTTACGCCGAAAAAGTGATAGCCGAGGGCAAGACGCTTAGCAAGTGCTATCAGTACATATCAGATATAGCGTACGAAAAAGCCCGTAAAATGAGCAATACAGACAAGCGGGGCGGAATAATGATAGGAATGTCTTCTGAGGAGATATTTGCACTCGCAGACGAATACTACACGCTTTCTGATGATGAACTGAAGAAAAAGCTTGAAGCAGAAAGGCCGAAGCCTGCACCTGCCGAAAAGGCTGAAACGGCTAAGAAGAAAATAGCGGATAAACCTAAGAAAACAAAGCCTGCCGAGGAAAAAGAGAAATTAGAACAGTCCTCACTGTTCGATATGGGTGTGGAGGAAACAGAAGATGATAGCATATAAAGCTTTCAACGAAGATCTGACCTGCCGTAAGTACAAATTCAAGGAAAATGAGCCTAACTACACAGATAAGGCAAATTGCAGGGAAAATGGATTCCACTGCGCCGAAAATCCGCTTGACTGTTTATCATACTACCGCTTTGATAACTGCGTGATTTACGAGGTAGATGCAACAGGCGATGTTGATGAGGATGATATAGATAGCAAGATAAGCTGTACTGTTATCACGCTCCGCAAAAAGCTTGATGTGCTTGATTTTGTAAAGGCGGCGGCAAAATACATCACGCTGCACCCATACCGTGAACAGAATCACCATGTACATAACGATATGGCTTGTGGCAAAGAAGGCGATAAGTTCCTTATCGTCCGTGGGAAAACAATGGCAGTATGCGCACAGAAAGACACCGTAGTGTGTATGCTCAAAGAAAGTCAGTATAGCAAAGATATACTGTGGTATTCGATTTTTAAGGTTGACGGTAAATCAATGTTGGCAGGTGTGCCGTACAACGAATATGGCGATATAGTGACAGAGGCAGAAATGGAGGCGCTTCATGAAATTAAAAGAGCTGAGTAAGCTTCCGAAAATCACTGCACCGAAGTCGTTCGTTGAAAAGGCAGGAAAAGATACTCCCCGTATGATAAAAAAATACGGTTCGACCGAGTACAGATATGAAACAAGGGAGTATGCAAAATGCCGAATATATGGTGACATAATCAAAGTTGCTTTGTTCTATACAAAAAACTTGCGGCTCGGAGCAACGATGCCGGCATATGAGATATTCATCGATTACAAAAACGATGATTTTGTTACTTACGACTACAGTGCAAACCGTTGGAGCAATGCAACGATAGAAAAGCTTGACACAAGCTTTTACTGGTGGTCCGAAGCAAAAGAAAAAAAGTATATGTCGGTCAAAGACAGAGCATTTCTGAAAATAAACTTGAAAATCGAGGAAGACGATAGTTGTGTCGACTATTACGGTATTCGGAAGTTTCAGCAGAGAGTCCGAGAACGTCAGCTGCTCGCAAGGCATAAGAAGGATACGGATAAATGGGACAAGGCAATGAATAAAGTTGCAGATCTGCCTAAAGACTGGGATAGGTTTGTTGCTAAAACAGTTATCAAAGATCAGTATATTTTCTACGAGTATAGCAGAAAAGATGAAAAAGACGGGTACTGTACCTGGTGTGAAAATTATGTTAAGGTTAAGAACCCTAAGCATAACTTTAATGGTCTCTGCCCTCATTGCGGCCACGAAATTCAATATAAAGCTACCGGCAAAACAGGCGCATTCTACACCAAAAACTTTGTCGCATATCTTGTTCAGCCGTATGAAGATAACTTTGTAATTAGGGTTTTCGAGGCTCGTTGCCGTTATGAAAAAGATAAATTCGGCGGATTAAGCAGAAAAGCACGGGTATATGCAGCAGAGAAACTGCGTTATATATACGACGGCAACAATTCAGCAATCGGATATAGCTATGAGTTATATAAACAACGTGAAGTACGATGGTGTTGCTTTGGCAATACTTCTCCGAGTTATTATAACAGTTGGTTTGGAACTGTGTATAAAAGAAATTTGTGCGGCAAGATCGTTAATCGCCTGTGCAGAACCGGACTTATTGAACACATAAAGAATACAGAAAAATGCGATCCTAGAGTATTCTTAACTGAGCTAAAGCGTTCACCTGGTGTTGAACAGCTTGCAAAAGTCGGCCTGCATCGCCTTATAAACGACTGTATTTACAACTATCACTACGATTGCGACTATAGATTTAGCGGCGGAGAGCCGGCAAAAGCTCTGCATATCGACAAATACCGAATGAAACGGCTCGTAAAAAGTAACGGCGGCGGGTGGGAACACGTCAGTATTAGCCCGTTCAAGCGTTCTTATACGCCGACATGGGACGAAATGTGCAAGCTGAAAGATATGTTCTTCTGTAGCGATGAAACGGTAGTGCAGTACCACCCTGCGAAAAACGAGTATGTAAACAACCTACCGAACTGTTTACATCTTTGGCGACCTATCAACGAGAAAATGCCTGCACCGCCGTCAATCTTTGTAGGCGTTAAGCACGGTCAGAGCATTGAGGAAGTCAAAGCGGCTATAAAAGAGTATGATCATTTAGCGAGGAGCAAAGATGAAAAAATTTGATAGAATAGAAGCTGTTGACTACTACATAAAAGGTGAGTATCACTGCGACAAATGTCCGTTCTGCTGGGGTGGCGAATATATGCCCGGATGTGATGATTATGACGATGCCGGGTGTTATATCTTCGGAGATCTTCGTGATACTTGTCGGTTGATACCGCCGATCCGCTTTATTCTCGGATGGGGCAGGAGAAAGAGAGCGGAATATTTTCGGGCACACGAATACGATGATTTTGCAGAATGGTATGCAGAAAAAGAGAAAAAAGAAACTGCATTTATTCAAGCCTTTAATGACAGAATTTTCTCACATTTTGCGCTGTTTTGGAAAGATAAAGACGGCAATATTTTCGGTAATCCTATTGACGCAGAGAGATTTTGCGAGTTTGATAACATGATGCGGCTTCTGGGTGACTGTGAAGATATATTTGCTCCGCCGTCATATGTACCGCTAAAAAAACGATGGGCGCAGCTCGTCAATGACACATGGCACAAGTTTATCATGATCTTTAAGCCATACTTTTGCAAGTGAGGCGTAACACATGAGGTATTATAATAATAAACGCTATAACAGCGCAAGACGTTCAAGAAGATTACGCAAAATGTTTGAAAAAACGTGCCCGAAAGCCGATTATTGCAAGAACTCCGATAGATGCGATTACGAGCATACGTTCGTTGGAGAAAAACTGTGTTTCGAGAGAAAGGAGTATGACAAATGAAAATAGCGGAAAATATTCAGAAACTGATTTGCCTTGCAAAAGAGCATCCAGAACTGCCTATTATTGCAATGGTGGACGGAGAAATCGTCGGTGACGACAGTTACAGCCGTTGGGTAGGCTATTTCGGAAGCGTAGAACTCGGAGAATTTGTACTGTACAACGACCGATTTATTGATGACCGTGAGGAATTCAAAAATCAGTTTTACGATTACAACGACGACGAACTTTGTGAGAAATTTAAATATAAGCCAGGTATCAATGAATACACCCTTAAGAACAGGCATTGCACGAGGGAGCAGTACGAGGAAAACAAGGAAAGCGAAAAGCAACTTGAAGCATATCTTGATGAAGTGGCGAAGCGAGCTTTCAAAGCGGCGATTATCGTCAATATCGATCTCCCAAATGATGTTGAGAAATTTGAGGAGGCTGTCAAATGAGAGAAATATTATTTCGTGGGAAGCAAGCAGATAACAGCGAGTGGATTGTAGGTAGTCTTTTGCAAGACGATGACGGCAAGACTTATATTGTCGGATATGAGCATCGTGGTGGAATAGACGGAATGATAGATGCCGAATTAACTTCGTGGGCTGTTATACCCGAAACCGTAGGTCAATATGCAGGATTGTTCGACAAGAACGGTACAAAGATTTTTGAGGGAGATATTGTTGTATATTACACAAACACCAACAGAGCAACAAACAAAGAATTTCACGAAGTTGTTTTTGAAACGAGAGGCGAAAGCGGATATTTTGGCATTAAAATATCAAATATCGAAACTTGGCAATTTTGCCTTGAGGTGCCTGCAAAACTTATGGAGATCATCGGCAACATTTACGATAATCCAGAACTGATAGGAGGTGAAACGAATGAACGGAGAAGAAATCTTGAACAAATGTAAGGAAAGGTTTGCTGCGCATAAAGCAACGTTGATACAGGACACTGACCGCTATATGATTATTGATTGGCGCAAAGCCGATGGAAGTATCGACTATTACGTTAATTACATTCTCGATAAAAAGAGAGGAAACCTGATAATAAGCGGCGACTTGGGAGATTGCATTGCAACGTGGTACAATGCGGTCAGTCCCAGACAAATGAGAAGCTATCTCAAAGATGTTCATTATTTCACAAGCAAATTTCAGTGTTCGACCGATAAATATATCTACGATCCGGACAGTGCTTTCGAAGACATCAAATACCAACTGAAAGACTACATGAAATTAGAACTCGAAGAACTGTTGAATGCCTGCAGAAAGCATTTATGGTATTCCGTTGATACAGAAGAAGAACTCTGGGATGCTGTAAAATCGGATATAGATGAGAATTGGTTTTCGGATACCAAACCGCATTATTCGACAGATATGACAAACTTTTTACAAGAACTGTACTATGAGTATTATGAGTGGCTGTATGACTGCGGAAGTAGTATAGATATGCGTGTGTATCTATGGGCAGTCGGTTATGAAATGGCTTATACACAGCTGGAATGTGAAAAAACGGATAAGGAGACAGAATGAAAACGGTAACACTAATACTCGCTGATGAATGTGACGAGGTTGTGTCTTTAACAACCTTCGGAACTTGCAAAGAAGATGGCAAGCCAAAGATAACGACAGCAGCATTTTCTGTTAAAAACGGAGATGTGGTGCGCTTCCCTGAAGATATATCGATAATAACACCCGAAGAATTGGCGGAAAAACGAGATGAAGAACATACAGAATACCTTTCCGATATGGGTACGGATATGGGCGTAGAATTATGTACATCAGAAGATGAGCGGAAATTAGCGGTAGATTACTGTGAGCATATGGTAGGGCTCGATTACAAAAGACCGTACAAAAGGCACGGCAAGCTTTTTTATAAACCGTATCGTAATTATTGGGGTGCAAATCCCGACGGCGAGCCGATATTAGATAAACTTCCGAGGTTTCTCATAACGAGAGAAGCCGACAGAAAAGGTGTTTGGTACACATTAACTACTGACGGTTTAAAATGGCTTGGCAGACAGCTGAAGATAACAATTAAATGTTAAGGGAGGTGTAATGTTGGAAACGAACCGTATGGACATCAATTCCGAGGGCTATCGAGATCCGACGGCAGGCAAGGCGTATGAAAATATCTGTCGTGAGGAACGTAGAAAAGAAGCGGAAACGCTTGAAATCCTCGGCAACCTCGTCAAGACAATCAAGAGGGTTGCAGAGCTTGCAGGTTTTGAAGTTGTCGGACGAATAGCCCTCAAGCACAAAGTGACAGGAAAAGAATACAGATAGAAATAAATTATACAGTGCTGCTACAACAGAAGATTTCGGACTTAAAGCCAAAGGGGGAGCTTATGCCTACTTACTTAGAAGATGAGATCATCAGAATAGCAGCCAAAGCAGGCGCAGAAGCCGCTATTCAGAAAGAAGCTGAAAAAAAGAAAGAGCTTGAAAAGAAAAAACACTCAAAGCGGCTTCGCAACACTAAACTGTTACTGGAACATTACCGTGAGTTCAAGGCGTATTCTGCGAATGCAGTATATAACGCCGAAACATCACCGCACGCTATTGATATACTCGAAGCTTTGTGGATAAAGGATGACGACCGCAGAGAGCTTGTAATTGACAGTATAAAGCGTAGTGCGGTGCGTACTATGGTAATCGTATCACATATTGACACAATGCTTGACGTATACAACAGCCTCGTTGAGAAATCTAACGATGAGTTGGAAAAACGGCGTAGCAGAGTAATCACCGCCAGATACATTTCTGACGAACAGCTCACGATAGAAGAAATCGCACGTGAAGAAAGCATAGAGCCAAGAACCGTATATCTCGACATCGAAGCGGCGGTAAGTAAGTTGTCTACCCTATTCTTTGGAATCGATATGTTTCTTAATGTGTGATTTCAAAAAGTCTTCATTGACACTTCAAACGGTCCGTGATACAATGTTATCGTAAAATCCTATATGTAGTTTCTCCTTAGTAGCAAAGAAGCGGCATATCTCGCCGGATATGCTCAAGTATTAAGGAGGTCCTATGAAAAATCAAAGAAATGTTGAGTATATCTCGCCGGATATGCTCAAACCACACCCAAAAAACTCCCGTATACACTCTGAGAAGCAGATAGAAAAGCTACAGAGAAGCATACGGGAGTTTGGCTTTGCAAAGCCTGTTATAGTTGACGAGGATTACACCATACTCGCAGGACACGGAGCAGTGCTTGCCGCAAAAGCCGAAAACCTTAAATCCATCCCCTGCTTTATCCTTACAGGGCTCACAGACGAGCAGAAACGAGCGTATATCATTACGGACAATCGCATGAGTGATTTATCCTATTTTGATATGAATGCCGTTGTAAGCGAAATTGAGGAGCTTTGCGGGCGTAATTTCGATGTCAGCATTACGGGTTTTGATGAATCTCTGATATGCAATGACAGCCTTGATGACCTTGAGAACATTTTTGAGGAGAAAAAGCCTGAAAATAGCGATGATGAGGAAAAGGACAAAAAAGACAAAAGCGTGATCTGTCCTGAATGTGGTCACGCTTTTACGCCGTGAAGCTGTTCCTTGCAAGCTCAGAGGGAAAGCAGTATTTAAAAGACGAATTGATGAAAAGCCGTTATTTGCTGACGGCTTTTTTCTATTACCGAGAGTGGCAAAGAAAGTTGATAAAGAGTACCGATATGTTTTTGCTCGATTCGGGGGCATTTACATTTATGTCAAACTCCAAAGGAGCTATGCCCGACTGGAACGATTACATATCGCAGTACATACGCTTTATCAACGAAAATGACATTCAATATTTTTTCGAGCTGGATATTGACTGCCTTGTCGGATATGACAAGGTAAAGGAATACCGCAAACGAATCGAATGTCAGACACAGAAACAAGCTATACCGGTATGGCACAAGAGCCGAGGTATAGAAGAATTCAAAAATCTGTGTGCCGAATACTCATATATTGCGATAGGCGGCTTCGCAATCAAGGACATAAAGCCTGCGGAATATAAATACATACACTCTTTGCTGAGCTATGCAAGAGCGCATAACACCAAAGTACACGGCTTAGGGTTTACGCCTGCCGACGTAGAAAAATATGACTTCTACAGTGTCGATAGTTCGTCATGGACGATAGGCTCACGATATGCAAGAATATATCTGTTCAAGGACGGCAGAATGACACAGGTAGGCAGACCCGCAAACACACGGCTGAAAGATTATAAGGTGTTGGACGCACATAATCTCAAGCAATGGATAAGATTTCAACAGTACCTTGATAGATGATAGGAGAACATAAAAATGATAAAGAGCGAAAAGAATTTAAATATAATGACAGCGCTATTTTGCGCCTGCCTTGTCATATCGAACGTGGTGGCCTGCAAGGTAATTGACACAGGCATATACCTGTTCGGAAGCGTAATAACAATCCCCGGAGCTGTGCTCTGTTACCCTTTAACATATCTGATAACAGATATTGTAGGCGAAAAATGGGGCAAGAAATCAGCTAATCGCATAGTGTGGATAGGGCTTGCCACACAGCTGCTCGCAACATTCATCATAATGGTGACGCAGTATATGCCTACAGTTTCGGCAGAAACGCAGAAAGCCTATGATATGCTGTTAGGGCAGAACTGGATATTTACACTCGGAAGCCTGACCGCATATCTCATCAGCCAGAGCTTAGATGTTTCAATCTTCCACAAAATAAGGGACACATACATAAAGAAACACGGTAGCACAAAAGGCGGTCGCTGGATATGGAACAATGCGTCAACGCTTACAAGTCAGCTTGTAGATACCGCAATATTCTGCGTAATCGCTTTTGGTGTTGGTTTTGGTTGGCTGTGGGATAATCCTCAGGCTGTCGTAAATATGGTTATAGGTCAGTATCTCGTAAAGGCGTGTATCGCTTTACTGGATACTCCTTTCTTTTATTTTTTCACAAAAAGGCGTTATGCGGAAGAAGATTGCTGTGAAAATACGAATTAAATAAAATCCGAAGCGGAGAGGTGGGATAGGTGGGCAGACAAAGAAGCCCTAACAGAGATAGGGCATACGAGATGTGGAAAGAATCCAACGGCACAAAACCGTTGAAGTCTATAGCGGAAGAACTCGGCGAACCTGAAACACTTGTCCGTAAGTGGAAATGCCAGGATAAATGGGATAGCAAAAGTAACGTTACCGAAAAGAAAAAAGGTAACGTTACTAAACGCAAGCGGGGCGCACCGAAAGGCAATCACAACGCAAAAGGACACGGCGCACCGAAAGGAAACACCAACAGCTTAAAACACGGCGGTTACTCAATGCGAATGTATGGCGAGGGGTTGAGCGAAGAAGAACAAGAGCTATGGGACAGTATGGACGAGGACGAAGAAGAACTGCTGCTTGAGCAAATCCGCTTTTACCGTTTAAGAGAACGCCGCATACTGATAGCAATTGCGTCTTTGCAGGAAGAACACCAGCTGATAACAGGCGTAATGCGAGTTGAAAATAAGCGTAACTTCAAGAACGCTTCAGAAATGGAGCGGTATAATGAGCAAATCGAGGAAAAGGTTGCAAAGGGCGAACGCCTTGCAGGCGATGCGTTCCAGATGCAGACGATGACGGAAAACAGCTATAAGCGCATAGAACGGCTTGAAGCAGAGCTGACAAAAGTACAGCGAGCAAAAGTTGAGGCTATAGGCAAGCTTGCTGATATACGCAAAAACCGTAGCGAAGCTACCGGGGATGAGGCGATTGACGATTGGATAAAAGCAATTATGGACGGTGATAACGTTGAATAGACAAGACTTTATCGCCGAGCGCATTAAGCTTTACCGAAAAAATCCTGTGCTGTTTGCTAACGAAGTAGTATGCTTCGTGCCTGACGAATGGCAAAGCGGTGTGCTTATGGACGTGGCTACAGTGCCGAAAGTTTCTGTCCGCAGTGGTCAGGGTGTCGGCAAGACAAGTATCGAAGCGGTTATTGCCTTGTGGTTTTTGTCGTGTTTTCCTATGTCAAGAGTTGTTGCTACTGCTCCTACGGCAAGACAGCTCAATGACGTGTTATGGGCGGAGCTGTCAAAGTGGATAAGCAAAAGCCCACTCCTTAAAGCTCTGCTGAAATGGACTAAAACCAAAGTCGAAGTAAGAGGCTACTCGGAGCGGTGGTTTGCGACAGCAAGAACAGCTACTACAGCCGAAAATATGCAGGGTTTCCACGAAGACAATATGCTGTTTATCATAGACGAGGCCTCGGGCGTCAGCGATGAAATCATCGAAGCTATCCTCGGTACGCTGTCAGGCAAGAACAATAAACTGCTGATGTGTGGCAACCCCACTAAAACCTCAGGTGTGTTCTTTGACAGCCACAATCGTGACCGTGCGTTATTCAAGACGTATCGTGTTTCTTCGCTTGACTGCCCTCGCACGAATAAAGAAAACATAAACGCAATGCTTGAAAAATACGGACGAAACAGCAATTTCGCCCGTGTTCGTATATATGGGGATTTTCCCGAGCAGGAAGACGATGTGTTTATAACACTGTCTGCACTTGAACGATCGGCAAATACGGTTATCGATGAGAAGCCTGTTCCTGTTACCGTGCGCATCGGCTGTGACGTTGCCCGATATGGCGATGATAAAACAATTATCGGCATAAAGGTTGACGAAAGAGTGAGCTTTTACGAAAAGGCACAGGGGCAAGACACGATGCGTACAGCTGATAACATAGCAATGTGCTACAAAAAGCTGATAGACAGATACAGCCAATATAAAGGCAAAATCATCGTCACTGTCGACGACGGCGGTGTCGGCGGCGGAGGTGTTGACAGATTACGCCGTATATGCAAGGCCG
>OMGL01000549.1_pt1 | contig 28733 bp, 28 predicted proteins | sample 1645831 | NCBI WGS metagenome assembly OMGL01 (sample SAMN00849301, study PRJEB25192) | human gut metagenome | reverse complement strand
TTGGATTGTGTAAATGATGAAATAAATACAACTAGTGCAAATGGTAAAATGATTTCAAGATTATTAATGAGTGTTAGTCAAAATGAAATCGAAAGAACAAGTGAAAGAACTAAAGTAGGACTAGCTGGTGCAATTAAATGTGGTCATATTCCACATATTGCCCCATTAGGATATAAACATGAAGATAAAAAACTAGTAATAGACTATGCTACAAAAGATGTTATAGTTAGAATATTTGATTTATATTATAACGGCTATTCTTATCAAAAAATAAGTAATCTATTCAATGAAGAACAAGTATTAGGAAAAACAAATTGGCAAGATTCAACTATTGTTACTATTCTTGAAAATGAAATATATAAAGGGGATTTTGTTCACGGAAAAAGAACTAAACACCCTACCTATTATAAAGATGTTGTAGAGCCTATTATTTCCAAAGAAATGTGGGAAGATTGTCAGGTGCAGAAAAAGAAAAATTCAAGAAGTTTCCAAAGAACATTGACTTATCTTTATATGCAAAAGTTAAAATGTCCTAAATGTGGTAGGATACTTGGTGGAAAAGCAACTACAAAGAAAAGTGGAAAATCATATTTTTATTATTACTGCAATGATTGTAAAATTGAATTTAAAGAAAATGTTATAAATGATTATTTCAATCAATTTATAGATGAATTAGTAGAATATGACTCTGTTGTAAATCAATTCTTCTTGCCTATGATAAAGCAAAAATTTGATGAACCTAAAGAACAACTAGAAAAAGAAATAAATACACAAAAAAACAAACTAGAAAGAATAAGAAAAGCGTATATTGACGGAGCATTTGATTTGAAAGAATATAATGCAGAAAAGAAAATTGTAGAGAATGCTATTAGTGAATTAGAGAATAAATTAGATACAACAAATTGCACAGAAGAATTACGATTTACTCCAAAAGATATTTTATTAAAAAAAGATATTGATTTTATTAACAAAATTAAGCTAGATAAAGAATATACAGAAAGAACAAGAACTTGGAAAGATTACACTAGACAAGAACAAGCAGAACTCGTAATGAAATATGTTGATGATATTGAACTTGTTTTAGTTGGTAAAGAAGTAGTTGTTAAGCAGATAAATTTTAGAGACTCAATTTGTAAACCTTGTCAGGAATTATATGATAATGGTTATATTAATACTATAAAACCTATGATATTAGGCAATGTATTAGGAAGTGTCAGATTTAGTAACTATTTGCCAGAGGAAGAAGTTGGCGAAATTATTATGAGATTAAGACAATACTATGATGTAAGTTTTGCTGAGGCAACTTACTATGTAGATAAGCAAATGTTTTATTTTAATTTTGTAGAAGATAATAGTGCTATTGTTAGGGTCTTCCCTTTAAAAGATTATTATAAATTAGATCCAGATAATAAAATGGCAACTTATGAATTTGGAATAATCTATATTAACGAGGAAGATAAATTTCAAATGCAAGAAATAGATACTGCATTTGATTATATTCCAGATGAAACTAACACGAGTGTACTTTATACAAAAGAGCCTACTCCTATTTCAGTAGGTGTTAAGCCTGTAAAATTCACCGAAGAAAATGCTGATGGGACAAATTAACGTGGCATGTTTTGTTTTTATGAAATAAAAATGAAAGTGGCGATAGTTAATTTGAATAAATTTTATCCACTAAGGAGAAAATTTATTGCCTCGCAGAGCCCCCGAGTTATGATAGTATGTCATAACTCATAGGGGGTTAGGACTTATGACAAGGTCAAAGTCCTGTGCTTCGAAGAAATTTCAAGGAGGTGTTTTCATTGGAGCAAGAATTAGCATATTCTTTTCATTTAGGTAGTGATAAGAATAAAAGTAAATTAGCAAAGAAAGTTTCTAAAGAAAATGTATCTGGTACTACTTCTCTATCAAATAATGCAATTCAAAATGCAAATGATTTATCAAGAGTTAATAAACACAACTTAAGAGATTATGATAATCAAAGAGATTTGATTAGAGTTATTTATGGTACAGATAATATTGTAAATGATGTGCAAGATTTATATTTACAAGAATTTGAAGAAGCTCGTATTGAATATAATAATAAACAGACTAGAGATGACAGAAAAATAGACAACTATTTTGAAAAAGTGTGTGACTCACAAAATGATATAGCCTGTGAAATTATAATAGAGCTTGGAGATATGGATTTTTGGAACGGTAAAGAGCAAGAATATAGAATAAAAATGATTGATGTGTATAATGAACAAGTTAAGGAATTAGCTAAAATTGTGCCAACTTTTAAAATAGCAAATGCAACAATTCATTTTGATGAAACCTCTCCCCACATGCACATTGTTGGAGTACCTATAATAGAGAACTCTCCTAGAGGCATGAAAAAACAAGTTGGTAAAACAAAACTTTTTACAAAAGAGTCATTAACTGCAATTCAAGATAAAATGAGAAATGCTTGTATTAAGTCTTTTAACAAGTTCTATGATATAGAATTTAAATTAAAAGAAAAGCAAAAAGGCAGAAATCAAGACATAAATGTTAATGATATGGGAAATTATAGAAATATAAAAAAGCAACTGGAAAAGAAAGAGAAAAAACTTGCTGAAGCTAATAGCCAAACTAAAAAACTTGATAATACGAGTAAAGATATAAGTACAATATTAGATAATTTAAAACCTACCCCATTTAATAAAAATAATAAGGTTATTTCAAACGAAGATATTGAAAAAATCAAAAGTTTTACAAAAGATGTAAAAGATACCACTAAAACTATTAGAAGTGTAAATGACTTAAATATGGCTATTAAAGATTTTGAGTATAGTTCTTTTAAAATAGCGAAAGAAAATCATTCACTTAAATATCAATTAGAGCTAAAAGAAGATGAAATAGATAACTTGAAAAGCAAACTAACAACTAAAGACAAGGTTGTAAATAGACTACAAGCTGAAAAAGAAAAATTAAAACAAGAATTACAGAAATTCAAAGACTTTTGGCATAGTATTATGGGACATTTTCATAAAAGAATTTGTTTTGATAAAAATGAGAACTATAAAATTGTTAGTGATGATTTATATAAAAATGGTATATTTACTGATGATGAAAATGAAATTGCAAATAATATTTATAGAAAAGTAAAACCTAAAGAAGAAATAATTGATAAGAATAAAAAGAAAAATAATATGGAATTAAAGTAAAGGAGCTAAATTTATGGAAGAAAATAAAGTTGAAAATGTAATAAATATAATTAAAGATATGGATATAAAAGATAAATTAAGACTTGGAATATGTTTATCTACAAGCGATTGGGCTAATATTTTATACAATAAAACTGAAATGTATGAGAAATTTGATACTATGCTAAAAGAAGGTGATGAAGAATATAGAACTACTTTAATAAATTTTGCAAAATATCAACTTGTAATGTCTACAATGGCTAAGATTATGGAAATGACTGAAACTGAAAGAAATAAGGTTGCTTTGTATTTATTTAATAGTGTAAATTATAAGGCATAATAAATTTGAGAAATTCAGTTGAAATTTTATGTAAAATATGGTATGATATTAAAGTAAAATATTCGTAGCTATGCGAAATAAACAAAAATAGCAAGTTGTAAAATCCCATATTACAATTGTAAGGAGGAAACAATATGAAAGTATTCAGCATTGAGGGGAAGTTCCAGCAAAATGGTCGGTATAGCGAATTACCCGCGGACTTTAAGGGGTACTTTGTACTTGAAGAGTCTGGGCAGATTAAGGGGTATATGGAGGAACAGTATTCATCTCGCTATGATTCTGAAAGATACATTCATGGCAAATATGATGAGTCCAACAATAACCTGGTATATCTGAAGATGTCCACAGAACGTGAGCTTTCACCTCTTCTTTATTGCTTTCCGAATTTGGAAAGAGATGGCTGTTGGACTGCATTTAGTCCTATGTTCAGAGGTTTCTTTACTTTCGGAAAAGCTGAAGGATATGCTAAAGCAACCATCAAAGAAGATACAACGATGAGTCCTGATGAAATTCTGGCAAGATACAATAAGATTGTTGATGATGGCTGGAATCTTAATATGGCTCTTATTGAAAATGGAGTGGATGCTTATATGGGCGATATGGGCGATATCTTCTAAACGACATTACAACTGAATATTGAAGAAGTGGGCAAGATAATCTTGCTCACTTCGATTTCTTGTTTAAAATGATAAACATCTCAATTTGGGAATATCACCAATTGAAGCAATTTAGAAAAACTTTTTAAAACAATTGACAAAACAATAAAATCTTTGTATAATAAATATAGGAAATGAAGAGCCACAAACGTGGTTTGCCGATAAAATATGTAAAAACACATCTACAACGGTCAAATTACAGATGTGTTTTTTTATTGTCTATTTGCTTAAAATTATAACTAGTATAACTAAGGCAAATACTATAATAGTTTCGACAACTAAACCAAATAAAAGTAAGTATATTATTTCTAATAAAACAGCTTCTATCATAGTACCACCTCCTCACTCACAACATAAGTTGTGGATTAAAAGTGGCAAACCACATCTGTTTATTCTCATTTCCTATGTTAGACAGTATAGCATAGGAAATAATAAAAATCAATACTTAAGAACAAAATTTCGTGGCAATTTTTTTGAAGAAATTTATTGCAATTTATAGAAAATATGATATACTTTAATAAATTGATTGATTTTTGAATCAATCGTTATGAGAGCCAAAAAAGTTGTAGATAACTACTTCGTTGGCACCAATAAAAAATCAATCAGAAAATAAAATCTGGTTGATTTTTTGTCGTCTAAAAACAATATTAAAATCATCCAAATAAAAAGATAAAATTAGCAGAGTTAGAAGAATATTTAAAAAATATATAAACATTATGTTGATTTGCTTTTTCAATCAAAATATGTTATAATAGATTTAATCTATTGTATTTTACACAACAAAGTACAGAAGAAATTAATCATTTTTTTCTGGAGGGGTTGTGTAAAAACTCCAGAAGATAATTTTAGGAGGTAAGCAGTATGGTAAAGGTTATAGTTTTTGAAAAAAATGGTGAAATTCGGTTAGCAACTTTAATCGATGACGACAAAAGCGTATGCAGAGAGAATTTCACAGATGTTGTTCCGTGTCCTGAGGAATTGTTGGCTTGTGTTCCGAGCGAGATTGCAGAGTTCTGCAAAGAAACGGCACCACAATACCTGTACTTCAATTCTGAATGCAAGTGGGAATCAACTAAAGATCCTATACATCTTAACTAGTATTGGTTTCTCCATCACATGTGTAACTAATCATGTGGTGGAGTGACTATTTATTGTTACAAATTCTATATGTTATTTTTGTTAAAAGTATTGATAATTAAAGAAAATTATGTTAAAGTAAAAACAATGAATTGATTGATATTTGTATCAATCGTCAAGAGAGCCGAAAAAAGTTGTAGATAACTACGTCAACGGTACCAAAGTAAGAAAACAGAGTATTATTAATACCCTGTTTTTTATTATCTTTTATAAAAAAATCAATAAATAATGCAATAGAAATTTTATTTCATACATAAAATATTTTATTTATAATTCCCAACACTTATATACGCAACTCTACCCGTCATTCTAACTCTAACCTTATCAACATAAGAATTAACATGTTGCAAAACAACAACAGAAGTATTATCTTTATATTGATATCTATAACCTGTCAAATTTGAATTTGAATACAAAACACAATTTCTTGTTCTTTTAACTGTTCCAACATTTGAACTTCCAGAAACACTTGAATAATTATTTGTATTTATATAGGCAACTCTTCCAGTCACATTAACTCTAACTTTATCAACATTTGCAGAAACATTTTCAAGTATAGTTACAGTGGTATTTTCCTTATAATTATATCTATAGCCTGTCAAATTTGAATTACTATATAAAATACTTGCCCTAGCCAATTTTTTTGTTTGTCCAGAAGTTCCTACTACACTACTATTTCCAATATTTGTACTTGTATAATTTAGAGATATCCATCCCCTATCCGTTTTTCCAAAGCCATTTGATTCAGCCAAAATTGTGACGATTGTTCCTTTAGCATATCCACCAACTCTTGGATATGATGTACTTGCTCCCGCTCTAATATTCAAACCACCATTTGCTATTATTTTTACTTGATAATTTGCTTTTGATATTCCCACATTCGCATTATTTGAAGGATTGTTATTTTCATTTACATTTGTTCTTTCATTTTTAAAGCAGAAGAACTTTTTATAATTTGCATATTGTCTAAAATCTTGAATTGATACATATGTTGTATTTCCTTTTACAATTGCTTTACCTCTTCTACTCGCTGTATCATATTTTCCATTATATAGATATGAATCATATATTTTTATATAATTGCCTTCAATCCCAACCAAAACAACAAAATGTCCTCCATATGTAAATAACCCTTGATTACAACTTGCAATTATATAATGATTGTCTTTTAATTTGGCGATTGCGTCGTCTAATTTGTAGCATTCACTATATCCAATATCAAACACATCAGCGGTCCATTTAAATGCACTCCAGTATGTTCCTTGGTTTGCTGAACGATACCCGTATTTCATGTATAAATCCGCCATCTGGTCTGGTGTTATATTACCTTTTATGCTAGATACTACCATTGCTGCGGCTGCTGGTCCGCATCCTGATGTTCCTATTGTTTGTGCTGTATTCCCTACACTTGAATATATTTTATTTTTCCATCTATTGTCTATTTGTGAATAATATGTTAGCCCAGAATATTCACCTAACTGAACATTTGGAGTTTTTTCTGCACCATTATATGCTATTATTCCTTGTTCTTCAAAGCCTTCTGCTTCTGTTTCTTGAACTTCAACAGTCTGCTCGTCTTCTTCTGTTAATATTGGAATTTCGGTGCTAGATTTATTTGATATAATTTCGTCATTTACTGTGTTTGCACTATCATTTGGCAAATCTACACCATTTGTATTTTCAACATTTTGAATGTTGTTTTCCGTTATATTATTTTGAGTTTTTTGTCCACCTTGTAAATTACATTGTGATAATATCACAAATAAAATAAGTATTAGAACTATTCCCTCTAATACTATTAATTTTTTACGTTCCTTGTTCATAGCAATGTCCCCCTTGTTTTTAGTACTTATTTAATCATTATTCTACTTTTATTTGATTTAGTACTTTTGGGAGATTTATATTTTTACCTACATAAAAAATACATTGCTATTCCGCCAACTATTGCTATTATAAATCCTATTATTTTTAGTCCTGCTGAGCCTTCGTTTTGGTCTCCAAATCCAAAGAATTTTTTTGTTATGATTCTCGCATCATATATTAGTGTTATTCCAAATAATATTAATATCATCATTATTAATCTCATTATTATATTTAACATTTTTATCGACATCCTTTTATTTTTTATACATTTATATTAATATTTTTTTGTAAAAAAGTCAAGAAAAAATGGAGCATTGCTCCATTCTTTCTCATCTTAGTCTTCTAATGAATTCTCAAGTAATTCCTCAAAAATTTCTTTTGAATACATCTTAACAAGATTTGCCACAGGATGTCCATTGTTGAAAACCTCTTTTGGAATATCATATTTTCCGAAAAGGTGATCTTCTAAATCTATTTCCATTTCATTTAGGAAATCTTCTCCATTTCTTCTCATGTATCCTGCAATAACTTTTTCCATGTACTCCTGACAATCAGAAGCCATGTCATTGATTTTTTCTTCCGGATGTTCAAGTTTACGTGTTATAAAATATACCAACGCCTTACTTGTTTTTGCACCTAATGCTGCTTTTAATGGCTCAATTTTGTCCTGTGCTAATTCCTGATACATAATCTTGTTATTTTTCATTGTTGTCTCTCCTTTTTCCTTTGTGTTTCTCCATTTAGAGATTGTTTTTAATAGTTACAAACGTCATATTTGACGCTACATATATTATAGCACAATTTACATAACATTGCAAATCAATTTTACAAAAAGCCCGATATTATTTACTATCATCACATTTTATTTTTTAAAACTTATCATTTTTATTAAAAAATATTCTAAAAAAATAAATACAACATATATTTATACAAAAAACAAAACGGAGGTAAAAAAGTGAAAAAAACAATAACAACATTTATATTAATCATAATGTGCTTAACACCAATATCATTAAGTTATGATACAACAAGTTCATACATATGGAGTACAGATATGGAAACATCGCCCGTCTCCTCTTCTATCACCTCAAATACAAATAGTAACAATTCCATTTCCACAAATGAAACTTCCAATAACATATCAACCTCAAACACAGTAGAAACTAATTCACAAATAGAAAATAATAATTCTTTAAACTTGGAAAGTGGAGCTGCTGTACTAATCGAACAATCAACAGGTCAAGTCTTATACTCTCACAACGCACATGAACAATTACGTCCTGCTTCTGTTACAAAAGTAATGAGTATTTTATTAATAATGGAACAAATTGATAGTGGAAACTTATCTTACACAGACACGGTAAATTGTTCAGAAAATGCGCGTTCTATGGGTGGTTCACAAATTTGGCTTGACCCCAGAGAAACTTTAACAGTTGATGAAATGTTAAAGGCAATATGTGTTGTTTCCGCAAATGATTGTGTAGTTGCAATGGCTGAACACATTGCAGGTTCTGAAGAGGCATTTGTTCAAATGATGAATGACAAAGCCAGAAAACTTGGAATGAATGATACAACATTTAAAAATTGTCATGGAATAGACGAAGATGGCCATGTTACGTCTGCTTACGACATTGCTTTAATGTCTGAAGAACTTTTGACCAAACATCCTAATATTACAAAATATACAACAATTTGGATGGATAGTTTAAGGGATGGAAAATCACAACTTGTAAATACAAATAAATTAATAAAAACTTATAAAGGCATCACAGGCTTAAAAACTGGTTCAACATCACTTGCTTTATATAATTTATCTGCAAGTGCTACACGTGACGATTTGTCTCTAATTGCAGTAATAATGAAGGCTCCTTCTACAAAAGTTAGATTTGCAGAAGCACAAAAATTATTGGATTACGGATTTAATAAATTTTCTTTTAAAAGTTTTGGAAATAGTGGCGATGTAATTCAAACTGTTTCTGTTAATAAAGGTGTTAAAGATCATGTTGAAGCTATATTGGAAAATTCTGCAGGGACCTTGATAGAAAAAGGCAAAGAAAATCAAGTTACACAAACTGTTGAAATTAATGACAATATTGAGGCCCCTATAAAAAAAGGTGATGTTATTGGCAAAGTTGTATTTTCTTTGGATGACTCTGAACTTTCTTCTACTAATTTAGTGGCTTCATGTGATGTTGATAAAATAACATTGTTTTCCATGTCTAAGAAAATTATTTATAGTTGGGTTGATTTATTAAGGAGTTAATTTAATAGTAAAAACGGGATTAAGGACCACTACCACAAAATCTCGTTTTTTGTTTGTAAAATTGAATTCTTATAATTTGTGCGATAACTTGTAAGTTGTCGCTATAGTTCAAATCAGTACAAGTTTTATCTAATTTAAATTTTCTTGCAAAAAGAGTTTAATTCAACACTGAATTAAACTCTTAAATCATTTCTTATTCTTCTATTTTTTCAAAAAATTCTTTTCCAAGACCACATAAAGGACAAACCCAATCATCTGGTAAATCTTCAAATTTTACTGTTTCTACATTATCATCATAAATATATCCACAAGCTGTACATTTATATTTCATATCACAAACCTCCTTTTTATTTTTTTATTAAATCATCTGCCATTTCAAATAATTGTAAACAATTTTCTTTTGAAAGTCTAGATTTAATTGTAACTACTGGTTCTATTATATCTATATTTTTCATTGTACTCAATATCTCTTTCATACATTTAGCAGAATTTGGAGCCCAAGTTCCATTTTCAATTAGTCCAACAATCTTATTTTGATAATTTTTTTCTTTTAAATTCAATAATAAGTTCCTCATTGGAGTAAATATTTCCATATTGTACGTTGAAGAAGCGAATACAACTTTACCATATCTAAATGCATCTTCTACTGCTTCTGACCAATCTTCTTTTGATAAATCAACTAAAACAACATTTCTTTCGCCTTTTTCTTCTAAAATCTCCTTTAATTTTTCACAAGCACTATATGTATTTCCATGAATTGATGCACAAGCTATATACACTCCTTCGCTTTCTGTTTTATAACTACTCCAAATATTGTATTTTTCAATATAATGTTCCAAATTTTCTTTTAACGTTGGCCCGTGTAACGGACAAATCTTTTCTATATCTAAATTCATAACTTTTTTTAATAGTGTTTGTACTTGCATACCATATTTTCCAACTATATTAAAATAATATCTTCTGGCTTCACAATCCCAATCTTCTTTGGTGTCTAATGTTCCAAATTTACCAAATGCATCTGCTGAAAATAATGTTTTTTCTTTTTCTTCATATGTCACCATTACCTCTGGCCAATGTACCATTGGTGCCATAATAAATTTCAATTTATGATTTCCTAAGTCTAAAATATCCCCTTCTTTTACTTCAATTTTTCTTGAATCTAAATCTTGTATTTCGAAAAATTGTGGTAAAAAGGTAAAAGTTTTTGAATTTCCAACTAACTTTATATTTGGATATTTTTTTATTAAAGTATCTATATTGTAAGCGTGGTCTGGCTCCAGATGTGAAATAACTAAATAATCTGGATTTCTACCATTTAATACTTTCTCTAAATTTTTAAGCCATTGACTAGTTTTTCTTTTATCAATTGTATCCATTATTGCAATTTTTTTATCAATTATTATATATGAATTATATGATACTCCATTTGGAACATCATATTGATTTTCAAATAATTCTATATCTTTATCATCAGCTCCAATATATATGATATCATTAGAAATACTAATATCTCTCATTTTTAATCACATTCCTTCCTAGTTACAAACCTGATTGAAAAAAATTAATTATCCTTCAACCTTAATTATATATATTTATTCAATATCTTTTGCCCAAAGTCCATGTTTATTACAAAAAGAATAAATCTTGCTTCCTTTAACATATGGAAATATTGCACTTGCTTTTTCATTTGGCAATAAAAATTTCTTTATGATTTTGTTATTTGATGACATTGCAATCCATTCTATAAAATGATCTTCTTCCATAACGTGGTTAACCGTGACAATTATTCGATTATCTATAACTTCATAATTTGGTACATGCTTTTCAAAAGCTGCATCTACACTATTGGGAACTAATTCTATCATTTCCTCTCCGCAACATTTAATACTACAATTATCACAGTTACAATCTTTTATAACTTCAATTAAAGTATTACATTTAGAACATTTTTTTATTACTAATTCTTTTTCCATAAATTTCCTCCATATCAATTTATTTTTATTATAATATAGCATAAGAATAGAAAATTAGCAACTAATTTTTGCTATATTTTCTTGCAGATAAGAATAGCTTCTAAAATTCAATCTTCACTTTCAAATTACTATTTGTCTTTTTTATATCATAAAAGCAGATAATTATCAACCAACTCTCTGTCCCCCAATTTTTACAATATTTTAAATTATATTCTTCTATAATTTATATATTTAATTTCCATCACTAGACATAAAATATGTAGCAATAGGAATTTCGTTATTAATAGTGTTTTTGTCTAGTCTTATTTTTATAATACATAAATCCGCATCTTTTAATTGTTCTATCTTATTCCTTCCACCTTTACGCTCTATTACTGTATTAGAATTTATTTCTACTTTCATTTCAAATTTTCCACCATCTACATTATAATCAGGTATTAAATCTTCAAAAGTTATAGTTAATATTGCTTTATTACTATTTATTATTTCTATATTCGTACCTATTGGAGAAACTGTTAAATAAGGCGAATCTTCTAATGTTAAGTTTTTAATCAATTCTTTTCTTAACTCTTCTCCCTTTATGTTACTTAATATGCTAATTGTCTTTGATTTTTTATATGTATATGTATCTATGTAATATCCAATTTTCATATCATCATAATATACTTTTTCATTTGTTCTTCCATTTATAAAATTCAAAGAACTATTTACATCAATAGAATATCTTTTATTATCTAATTTATTTTCAAAAACAATCCTATTAGAATCTATATTAGTTATAATTCCATTATAATTTTTTTCTTCTATGTTATTAGTAATATTTTCAGGAATATTATTAATTTCTGTTGTTCCTTGTATTTGATTATCTGATTTTGTATTTTCTCTACTAACAACATTTCCATTTTCATCATAGTATGTGGTAGTTTCAACATCATATTTGTTTCCAAATTTATTTTCTATTGGATCAAATCCACCTTTTCCATAGTCTTCTTCTATTCTTTTTTGATTTCCGACTACAAATATGTTTTTATAATCATAATAAGACACATATGTTCTTAAAAATCCATTTACATATGCTACATAATTCTTTCCATCTTTTCTGACAATATGTTCAGGCATATAACTAAATGCTCCTAAAAAGAAAATTGCTGGAGTTGATAGTAATAATAAAATAATAACTATTCCTATTAAAACATTCCTTAAAATTTTTTCCTTTATTTTTAAGAGTAATTGTATTATACCAGCAACAAAACCACCTATAATTATTACAGCAGATACTATATATATCCATTCTCTAAACATTAATTTAAATGAAGATAAAATAAAATATAATGTAACAATTATTAGCATATAAAGTATAGTATCTAACAATATAATTTTGGGAATATATTTTTTTATTTTTTCCATTATTTCTCCTCAAAAACTTATTACTTATTGACAAATAAATATTAATTTTCTATAACTTCTATTGATTGCAATTTCATGTTATCAAAATCAGCATTTTCATCTTTAAATGTAACTTTTACTCTTTTACCTTTTTTCAAATCTCCAATAACTTTAGTGTCATCTTCAATATACGCTTTTACTGCAAATGGAAAATTATAACCAGTATCTGAATGAGTATCATCTTCTAAACTATATTTTAAATACACATATCCTGACTCAACATACTCATCATCAACAGTTACAATTGAAGAATATGCTCTTTTTCCAATTAACGCATCTTTTTTCATTTGATTATAGACATTTGATTTTAAAACAATAATAGCATTATCTTTAGTATCAAAATCATTGTCTCCCATACTATAACCTTTTTTACTTAAATCTCCACTACAAATTAGTATGTCTCCTTCTTGTATATAATTTGTATCGTATTTTTGCAATGTCAAATAATCTATACAGGTCTGATTATTATCTTTAAAAATTGCTCTTGTATATTCTTCCATTTCTAATCCAAATTCTCCAAAATGTTGTCCATTAAATATATAAATATATCCATTATGATTTAGTTCCACTATCCCTTGAATAACTGTATCTTTAATAACATCTGTGATTTCATTTTTTCTTGAAATATCGTATATAATATTTCCATCTTTATCATATATTACAGTGCTATCAATTTTTTCATTATTTTCATTAGATTTTTTATTATTAATTACTATACACATTATAATTATTAAGATTATAACAATTATAGTTAAAGTTATTATTAATTTCTTTTTCACCTTTCTAATCTCCCTTTTAATTTTATATTTTGCCCATTATATCATTTTATAAGTAAAAAATATACATTTTTGATTAAAAAGGATTGGATTATTTATTTTTTTATCTTATTCGACAAATTTTGTCATATTATTTTATTAAAATTCGCTATAATTAATATAGATAGATTGGAGTTAATTATTATGGATACCAAAATATTTTATCTAATTATGAAAAATACTGCAAAATTAGAAAAACTTGTTGAAACAAATGTTTAATTTTTCCTTTTCAGACGATTAAAAATGGAAAAGTCAGATATAAATTTTAAAATTTTATATCTGACTTTTTTATATATTAATACAAAGAAATTGAATACCTAGTTATAGACATCATAAAGTCAATTATAATAATTGCTAAAAATAAAATTAATAAACAAATTTGAACTTTATGAGGAATTTTTGTTGTAATCTTTTCAAGTTGTTTCTTTACAAAAGGATGAATTTTTTCAACAAAAATAGTTCCTATTATCCCCCAAGCAATTGAATAAGCAAGGCTTATTCTCCCTTGAAAATTAAATGGTTCGCCTGTGTAGTCCCACCATCTTAAACCAAATAAACTTTCTAATACCACAGATACTACATATTCAAATATGGTAAATGCTATCATAGAAATAAAAAACTTTCCTACTGTATTTGTTTTTATTTTTTTCAAACTTTCTATTAAAATTATTGCTCCAAATCCGTATATTGGACAAACTGGTCCATATAAAAATCCTCTTTTGTTAAATACTCCCAATGTTAGTACACAAAAGACTGTTTCTAATATCCAGCCTAAAAATGAGTATGTAAAAAAGTACATTAATAATTTTTGTTTTTCTGTTAATTGCTTTGTTTCAATTAATTTTTCTTTTTCCATATATCCCCCTATATTTCTTTGTTATTTTTGTTTATAATACTATAAAAAGATAAATATTGCAATGATTTAATTTAAAATTTATGCCTCTTTTTAAATTTATTGTTACAATTCAAAGTTTCAGAAGAATAATTTTTATAAAACAAATTTACATAAATAGTCCCACCATCTTAAGCCAAATAAACTTTCTAATACCACAGATACTACATATTCAAATATGGTAAATGCTATCATTGAAATAAAAAAGATATTTTTCACACAATATAATACAATAAAATGTACCATATTTTAGGTATATTTTTTTATAATTTTAATAAAATATAATTAAGTCAAACTTGACAACATTAAATATACATGTTAAAATATGTTTAATAACTTTCCCTATTATTGTGCAAACAATAATACGGGCGTCAGAAGACTTTAGGAGAACCGATACGGTTCTCCTATCTTTCATATTGGTTCTTTTTGATTAGTAAAATAATAATTTATTTTTTTATCTATTACATTTAAACTATTTGCTGATAAACGAACTTTTCTTAAAATTATATCGTCATATATTCGTTGTTTGCTAATAGTTGTTATTTGTGTAATCAAGGCAATACTGTCAATTTTCAACTTATTTATTTCATTTCCTAATTTTTCTAAATATCTCATTTGTTTTAATATAGCTTTTGAAAAATCTTCTGGTATATTATCTAATTTATCAAGTTCGTTTAATAAGTTATTAAGTTTATTGTTTTCTCTTTCTATATTGGTAGACAATATATTGTAAAGTTCACTTCCTAAACTAACACATGATTTATGATATCTTTTATTTTCTTTTTTTGATGTTAAAGGAATAACATTTAGTGTACCATTAAAAGGATTATCAAATTTATTAATTACTACACAATAATGAAGGCCTCCTAGTTCATTACCAATATTATATCCAAGATTAACCTTTATAATATCCCCTCTTTTAAATGTTTTCATTTTAGTAGTATCAAATGTTTTTTCTTCATCATGATATTCTGAAAAATCATTAATCCAATATGCTAACAAATCACTTTGTTTATATTCTTTTAATTCTATATGTTTTAAAAATGACAAATCTAATCTATTCAAGGAATTGTTTTTATGGTTAACCGCATTATTCTTTATTTCTAATTCACTATTATTTATCAATTTTATCCTCCTTTCCATTTTTATAAAATTATATTGTTTTGAAATTTATATCACTCTTATATGCATTTGTAGTTTTATTTATATGTATATATTTCTCTATGATGTACAGTATATCATAATATTTATCAAATATCAATATAAATATAAAAAAATAAATAGACCCTATATTAATTAATATAGAGTCTATTTATTTTTGCTAAAACTCCCACCTGATAGAAAATTCACATTCTTTACCTTTACAATCATGGCCTGCAAAAGAAAATTTCACATCTTCAGATATATTATTTATATCAGCCAACAACTCTCTAATGTAGTCATCAGCTTTCATTATATTTTCCATTTCAAATGTATCGTTATCTATGCCACATTCTCTTGGAGAAAGAGTGATTTTTAATGGAACTGTTGATATATGATTATACGGCAGGTATCCTACACTTTCAATTGACCCAACCTTATTAATTTGATCAATTATTGAAATTGCCTGTTGTTTTTTTTCATCAGTCCATTCTCCCATAATTATTGGTTCTTCTAATTTCCGTGAAATAGCCGGAAGTTTTTTAATTTTTTCGTTAAATAGTTTAAGTAATGTCATATAATCCTCCTTATACTACTTGGAGGCCTTACCCTCCAAGATTTAATAACCTTTTTGGGTAACTAAAAGTATCTATACATAATTATACTATATTTTATATAAAACTTCAACATCTAATTTCAAATTCTCGCCATTTATATTAGTTTCTGTATAATCATCTCTTACAGCATCATAAACAATATCCAATGCCAAAGTATCATGTTTAATTAATTCAGCATTTTGTTTGATAACATTTTCAAGCATTTCATTTCCAGATACATAAAGATTTATTTTATCTAAAACTTCAAAACCTTTGTCTTTTCTCATATTTTGAACTTTTGATAATACTTCTCTTACATATCCTTCTTCTTTTAGTTCTTGTGTTATATGTGTATCTAATACAACACCGATTTCACCTTCACCTGCAAATGCAAATCCGTCTTTACCATTCATTGTGATTAGTAAGTTTTCTGAATTTAATGCAATTTGTGTATCGTCTATTTCGATGTATTCTACTCCACCGTTTTTTACTGTGTTTGCTAAGTCCATTTGATTTTTCTTAGCAATTTCTTGTTTTATTCTAGGAATTAATCTTCCATATTCTTTTCCTAAAACTGGTAGATTTGGCTTGATTTCAAAGTTTACGTAGTCTGACATCTCTGCTCCTAGTTCTACTTTTTTAACATTTAATTCTTCTTTTACTATGTCTGAATAGTATTCAGGAAGTGTATTAACAGATATTAGCATTTCTGATAGTGGTTGTCTGTTTTTGATGTTTACAGAGTTTCTTGCACTTCTTCCTAGTTTTACTATTGTGTATGCTAAGTCCATTTCTCTTTCTAGGTTAGAATCAACTGCTGTTTCGTCATATTCTGGCCATAAGCATAAGTGGATGCTTTCTGGTGCTTTTTCGTCTAATCCTACAACTAAGTTTTGATAAATTTCATCTGTCATAAATGGTACAAATGGTGCTGCTACTTTGCATAGTGTTACTAGTACTTTGTATAGTGTTACATATGCTCCGATTTTGTCGTCTGTTAATTCTTGACTCCAGAATCTTTCTCTGTTTCTACGTACATACCAGTTTGAAAGTTCATCTGTAAAGCTTTCAATTTGAAGTGCTGCACTTGTTATATCATATTGTGATAATTTTTCGTCTACTTCTTTTACTAATGTATTTAATTTTGAAATTATCCATTTATCCATTATGTTTGTAACTTTGAAGTCACTGTATTTTAATGGGTTGAATTGGTCTATTTCTGCATATAGAACGTAGAATGAGTATACATTCCATAATGTGCTTAAAAATCCTCTTTGTGTTTCTTGTACATTGTTTAGACTAAGTCTTGTTGGTAGCCATGGTGCACTACATGTATAGAAGTGCCATCTTGTTGCATCTGCTCCAACTGAGTCTAATAATACCATTGGGTCTACACCGTTTTTCTTTGATTTTGACATTTTTTGTCCGTGCTCGTCTAGAACATGTCCTAAAACTATACAATTTTCAAATGGTGTTCTTCCAAATAATGCTGTTCCTAATGCTGTTAATGTATAAAACCATCCTCTAGTTTGGTCAATTGCTTCTGAAATGAATCCTGCTGGGAAGTTGTTGTCAAACATTTCTTTATTTTCGAATGGGTAATGCCATTGTGCAAAAGGCATTGAACCTGAGTCAAACCAACAGTCTATAACTTCTTTTGCTCTTTTCATTTCTTTACCACATTTTGGACATTTTAAATGTACATTATCAATATATGGTTTATGTAATTCTATATCTTCTGGACAGTCTATTGCTTTTTCTTTTAATTCTGCAATACTTCCAATACATTCTTGATGTCCACAGTTTTCGTCTTCACATGTCCAAATTGGAAGTGGTGTTCCCCAATATCTGTCTCTTGAAATTCCCCAGTCAATTACATTCTCTAAGAATTTTCCAAATCTTCCTGTTCTAATTGTGTCTGGATACCAGTTTACTTTGTTGTTATTTGCAACTAATTCGTCTCTTAGTTTGCTCATTGCAACAAACCAACTTTCTTTTGGATAGTATAGTAATGGTGTGTCACATCTCCAACAATGTGGATATGAGTGCATGTGTTTTTCTTTGCTGAATAATTTGTTTTCGTCTGCTAACCATTTACAAATATCTTCGTTACAGTCTCTAACAAATCTACCTGCCCAAGGTTCAACTTCTGGTACGAATTTTCCTGATTTATCTACTAAGTTTATAAATGTTATTCCATTTTGTTTTGCCACTAAGCTATCGTCTTCACCGTATGCTGGTGCAATATGAACGATTCCAGTACCATCTGTTAATGTTACATAATCACCATGGATTACTTCAAATGCTTTTCCATCAACTTTAGCAAATGGCATTAATTGTTCATATTTTACTCCTAATAATTCTTCACCTTTGAATTCTTTAATTATTTCATATGGAGTTTCTTTTAATACTGATTCAATTAAATCTTTTGCTAAGATGTAGTTTTCATATACTGGTTCTTCGTCTGTTCCAATATTTGCTTTTATTTCTGCATATGTATATGATTTGTTTACACATAATGCTAAGTTTGATGGCAATGTCCATGGAGTTGTTGTCCAAGCTAATATATATGTGTTTGATTCAATTGCTTCATTTCCTATATTTTGACCTTCTAGAACTTTGAATTTAGCAATACATGTTAAATCTTTAACATCTTTGTAACCTTGTGCAACTTCGTGTGAAGATAAAGCTGTTCCACATCTTGGACAATATGGCATAACTTTGTGTCCTTCATATAAAAGACCTTTTTTCCATAATTGGCTTAATGCCCACCAAACTGATTCGATGTAGTCATTGTGGTATGTTACATATGGATGTTCCATATCAACCCAATATCCTACTTTGTTTGTCATTTCTTCCCACATATGAACATATGTGAAAACGCTTTCTTTACATTCTTTTACGAATTTTTCAACACCATATTCTTCGATTTGTTGTTTTCCAGAAATTCCAAGTTTTTTCTCAATTTCAAGTTCAACTGGTAGCCCATGTGTATCCCATCCAGCTTTTCTTATAACTTGATATCCTTTCATAACTTTATATCTTGGTATTATGTCTTTCATAACTCTTGTTTCGATGTGTCCAACGTGTGGTTTTCCGTTTGCTGTTGGTGGTCCATCATAAAATGTGAAATATCTTTTTCCTTTGTTCATGTCAAAGTTTTTCTTGATTATGTCTTTTTTCTTCCAGTTTTCTGCAACTTCTCTTTCCATTCCTACAAAGCCGTCTTTTAATTCTACTTTTTTGTACATAAAAATTCCTCCTTTTTTATTTTTATTTTTTTTGGACAGTTTAAAAGGCTACTTCTATCCTAGTTTTCTAGGACGAAATAGCCTTTTCCGCGGTACCACCTATCTTAATAATGTTCCACTTTTATTTATATTTTCTAATTTGTTTTACATTATTCTCTTATTTATCTTTAACGCAGATTTACGTTTAAACTTACTTTTTTGCAGTGTCATATTTTTTACAACACCATTAATTTGTTCAGTTCAAAAACAGTTAGGTGATAACAAATTATTTTTACTTACCAATTTTCACCAACCATTGGCTCTCTAAAAGATATTGTATAATTTGTGTTGTCCTTACTTTTGTTTTTTTTATTTTATTTTTTAGCAAAGTTGCTTTGCTTTAATTTGTACATTATTATATCACATTTTTTTCATAATTCAAGTAGTTTGCATAAATTTTTACTATTTCAATTTTTCTTCAATCAAATTAGCAATTTCTTTTGCCTTTTTAGTTATATATTCTTGGTCTTCTCCTTCTATCATAACTCTAACTAAAGGTTCTGTTCCAGAAGGTCTAATTAAAACTCTACCATTTCCAGCAAATTCTTTTTCAAGTTTTTCTATTGCAGATTTAATTTCATCATCTTTATCATAATCATATTTCTTATCTGAATTTACTTTTGCATTTATTAAAACTTGTGGATACAATTTAATAATTTCTGCCATTTTTGAAGCAGTTTCATTTTCTTCCAATATTGCTTGGATTAACATTAATGATGTTAAAATTCCATCACCTGTTGGGTTGTAATCTAATAAAATTACGTGTCCAGATTGTTCCCCACCTAGGTTATATCCATCTTTAAGCATTTCTTCTAATACATATCTGTCTCCAACTTTTGTTTGAACAAGTTCTAACCCATTATCTCTTGCATATTTATGTAATCCAAGGTTACTCATAACTGTTGCTACAACTGTATCTTTTGCAAGTTTTCCTTTTTTTCTTAGATAATTTGAAACAATGGCCATTATCATGTCACCATCTATTTCGTTACCTTTTTCGTCAACTGCTAAGCATCTGTCTCCATCACCATCATATGCTACACCTAGACTTAATTTGTTTTCTACAACAAATTTTTTCAAAGAGTCTAAATGTGTTGAACCACAATTATCATTTATGTTGATTCCGTCTGGATGATTATGTATTATTTTATATTTAATTCCTAATGCTTTAAATACTTTTTCTGCAACTATTGATGTTGCACCATTTGCAGTATCTATACCAACAACAAAGTCATCTCTATTTAATTTGTCAAAATTGTCATCAAAATTTTTTCTAAAAAAGTAAACATATTCATCTAATAAATCTTGTCTATACTCAGAAACGCCTATTTTGCTACTTACTGCAGTAAGTTCATCAATTTTTCCAGAGTCCATTACTTCTTCTATTTCTTCTTCAAGACTGTCTGGTATTTTCATACCTTTGTTACTAAAGTATTTTATTCCATTAAATTCAAATGTGTTGTGTGATGCTGATATAACAACACTTGCATCTGCTTGCAATTTTCTTGTTAGGTATGCAACCGCTGGTGTTGGGATAACTCCTAATAATTTTACATTTGCTCCATAACTTAAAAATCCTGCCACCATAGCACTTTCTATAAGTGTTCCTGAAATTCTTGTATCTCTTCCTATTAAAATTGTAGGTGTATGATCTGTATGTTTTGATAACACATATGCTCCTGCTTTTGCTACTTTATATACTAACTCTGGTGTAAGTTCTGTGTTTGCAATTCTTCTTATACCATCTGTTCCAAAATATTTTCTCATGTTAAAAATCTCCCTTCAATATATTATAATTTTTATGCCACTTTAATCAAATTCTTGTATTTAATCTTTAGTAAATTTGATTATAAGTGGCTCCAATATATTTTTATTTTTTTAAATACTCGCTTATTAATAATTTAATTCTTTCTTTTAATGTCAATTTAAATTCTTCAGGCTCTGCTATATCTATCCTTTTGTTTTGTAATGCGAGTTTTGGATTTTTTGTTGTAAGTTCCTCAAGTTTGCTTGCTCCCACTATTTCTTCTATTTCTTTTAATGCTTGTGGAATCACTTTATATACAGTATTTTGTCTATGTACATCACTTCCCAAAAAGTGAATCATATTATTTTCTAAAAATTTTGTTACTATAAATTGTGCATTTTTTCCATATTGTCCTAAAATGCTTCCATAATTTGCTTGCATTAATACTCCCTTTTGAATTAGGTCATATACAAGTTCTGGTTCTTTCTGGATAAAAGAATATCTTTCTGGATGTGCTAATACTGGTATTAGTTTATTTTCTTGCAAAGAATATATAACATCATACATGTTCATTGGTTCAGCATTTAATGGCATTTCAAATAAAACATAACAACTATTATTAATAGTTGATGCTTTTCCATCTATAAGTAATTGCATCATATTCTCTGTCATATATACTTCGTTTCCTAAATATAAATCTATATCTATTCCTTTGGCTCCTAAGTTTTCACTAATTGCCTTTACCCACATATCTCTTTCTGGTACATCAGTTTGATAATAATCTTCTATATAATGTGATGTTAATACTATCCCCTCAAATCCTGCTTCTTTTGCTTCTTTTAATAGATTAAATGTTTCTTCTATGCTTCTAGATCCATCATCTATGTTTGGTATTATATGTGAATGAAAGTCTATCATTTGTTGTTCTCCCTCTTCTTCCTAGTTTAAATTTTTCTTCTCATTGTCCAAATATGAATTTATCTGTTGTAATATTTCTTGTGATTTATTCACATTATCATTTGCATTATTATTTAAGAAACTTGGTTTTTCCATGCTTTCTTCTATATTACTTCTATTTTCATCCATATTGTCTATATTATTTCGATTTTGTTTAAATATTTCATTTTTATAATTTTCATTATTTTGTTTTAAAACATTATATGTTTTATCTTTTATTTCTCTTCTACTTTCTGATGGTAAAGTAGATCCTGATGTTGATGCATAATAGTAATTTTCGTTGTATTTTTTTATTGATACAGGCATTTTATTTATTACTACTCCTGCTAAATGTCCTCCAACATTTTGAATATTTTTTATTACTCTTTCTAAGTTATCTTTTTTTGTTTCTTTATGTGCTGTTACTATAACTGTTGAATCAACTATTCTTGACAAAATAACTGAGTCTGTAACTAATTCGCAAGGTGTTCCATCTATTACTATTACGTCGCAAGCCTGCTTTAGGTCTTCTAGTAATTTATTCATTTGTGGTGAAACTAATAGTTCTGATGGATTTGGTGGAATATTTCCTGCAGGCATTAATAATAAATTTTCTATCTCAGTTTTTTGTAAATAATTAATTACATCTGGTTCTTGTCCGTCTTTTACGTCTATACCTGATAAATAATTAGAAAGTCCTGGGCGTGGTGATGCTCCAAATATTGTGTATTGTCTTCCTTTTCTCATGTCTGCATCTATTAATATTACTTTGTTTCCTGCTTGTGCAAAAGTTACTGCTAAATTTGATGTTACCCAACTTTTTCCTTCACTTGGAAATGTTGATGTTATCAAAAGGGTTTTTAATTTTTTGTTTGTGCTCATAAATTGTATGTTTGTTCTTAATGTTCTAAATACTTCTGATACAGGTGATTTTGGATCTCTTTGTGTTATTAATTCTTTTTTTAATTTCATTATTTTTTCTTTCCTCCTTTGCTTTTAGCAGGTTCAAAATTATATAATGGTATGCTTGCAAGAACTGGCACTTTAAATTGTTTTTCAACTTCTTCTGCTGTTTTTATTGTTGTATCTAACATATTTGCAACTAATACATAACCAACTGCAACTACAATTCCTATAAATGCAAATATCATTATATCTTTTGGATGATTGATATTTGATGGAGCAGATGTAACTTCTGCTTCATCAACTATTTGGATATTGTTTATGTTATATAATTCTGTTATTTTTTTCATAAACACTTTTGCTGTTTCATTTGCTAATTTTGCTGCAGATGTTGCATTTTCGTTTGATACAGATATTTTTATTATTTCTGTATCTTTTTCTTGTGTTACTGTTATGTTGTTTTTTAATTCTTCTTCACTTATGTTTATTCCAACATTAGAAATAACTTCTCTTATAATGCTTTTGCTTTGTACAAGTGCACTATATGTTGATACTAATTTTGAGTTTAATGTTACATCTGTTGTTGTTATTGTATTAGTTTTGCTTGATGTGTTTCCTGTTGCTAATAAAAGTGTTGTTGATGACGTGTATTTAGGTTTTACAAACCCTGTTGTGTAAATAACTCCAAGTAGTATAAATATTAATACTATTAATATTATCTGTGTTTTTTTGTTCCAAAATAATGTTAGTAATTCTTTTAAATCAATTTCTTCTCCCATGTTTTTCTCCTTTTATTTTTTGATATCTCTTATTTTATCATACCTGAATTTTTGTATCAAGTGTTTAGAAAAATTTATGTTTTTTTATTGTAATTTTTTTTAATTTTATTTTTTCTTACAAAAAAATATATTGTTACATTTGATACATGTATTTTATAAAGTCTTGTTTTGCTTTTTCAGTATCTGTGACATATAAATATGCACCGTTTTCAAATATTTCATTACTGTAGTCTAATGCAGGTAGCATTACTGATGTAATGTTATTTAAGTATTCATCTTTATTTGATATAAAGTTTGGTAACATTGTTGTATATTTTGAAACATCAATATTTGTTGTTACTTGGCTTAATATTAGGTCCACAATTCTTGAAATTTCTTTTGGGTCTTTGCTTGCTATTTTGTTCATCATAGATATAAAGACATCTCTTTGTCTTCTTGTTCTTCCATAGTCTCCATGTTCACCGTCTTTTTTATTTGTTCCTGACATTCTTTCTTTTACATAAGATGCTGCTTGTTCTCCTGTAAGTGTTACTTTTCCATATGTTGTAAGTTTTTGCGTTGGCTTTCCTGAAAATTTATAGAACATATCTACATACTCATTTACCCATTTCATTTCATCTTGTGTAACATTTACTTCAACTCCGCCTAATTCGTTTATTATATCATACATTGAAGATATATTTATTGTTACGTATTCTTTTAGATTTAGTCCAAATGTTGTATTTACTGTTTTTAATGCTAATTCTTCTTTTCCTGTTGCGAATGCAGTATTTATTTTATACCTATGTTCCATACCTTCTATATTTGCAGCAGTGTCTCTTGGGATGCTTATTAATTTTATGCTTTTGTATTTTGGGTTAATAGATATTATTATCATTGCATCACTATTTCCTGCATATGTATTGTCCATATTTTTTGAATCTGATCCTAATAACATGATGTTTATTACTTGGTCGTATTCTTTTTGTGTTAGTCCTTCTGTTTCGCTATACATGTTTTCGTTTATTCCTATATTGTTTTCGTCTATTTCTTGAAAGTTTATCTTTGATAGTTTTCCGTGTATAAATGTTCCTGCTACTATTGCTGCTATTATAATTAGTACTATTATGGTTAATAGTATTATTTTGATTATTTTTCCTTTTTTGCTTTTTTGTTTTTTGTTTTCTTTTTTGATTTCTGAGTGTTTTCCTTTTTGGCTTTGTTTTATTTCTTTTTCTTCTTCCATTTTGGTCTCCTCTTTTTTATTTTTTTACCTATATATCTTATATTTTTTTTGGCAAAATGTAAAGAGTTTTTGTGATATTTTGTTTTTTTATAATTTTTTCACTTTTTTGTTTTTTTGTTTTTAATTATAGAAAAAACTAATTATAGTTTTTTTATAATTAGTTTTTGCTTTTATTAAAATTATTGTTTATATTTATATCTTACTTTTAAATCACTATATTGATTATATTCAATTTTTTTGTCTTTTTGTAGTCTTCCAATAACAATATATGGTTGAACTTTTTGAATTTTTGAAAATGCAATTATACTTTCTTTTGAAAAATCCGATTTATTAATATATATATTATAATCCTTCTTGTTAATTAAAATATTTTTTGCAAATTCATCTGCTTCATTTTCTCTTTCTTCATTTTCCACGTAATAATCAATTTTGTTATATTCTATGTCACCATTCAAAATATGTCCAATTTCATGAAATAATGTAAACCAAAAAATATCTGCATAAAATTGTCTTATTGTCATACATAAAATCATTCTATTTTCTTTTTTCTTTATAAATCCTTGTACTGGGCTCCTGTAAAATGTTTTACTAATTCAAATGTTATACCACAATTATTAAATACTTCTTTTAAATTATTTATCATATTATTTGGATTTTTCTCAAACATTAACTGCTTTATGTTTTGTAAATTGTCTATTAATAATTGTCTATTATATTCATTAACATTTTCATCTCTATTAGCTAATAGTTCACATACTTTCTGCCATGTATATAATATATGTTTGTTTACTTTTTGCTTTGATGCTGTTCGATATGCTGCTTGGCTACTTAATATTTTTTCCATATTCGTTTTTTGATATATTATTTTTTTCTTCAAATTCAATAATTTCTTTATCATATATTCCTTGTAAATTTATCCAAAATGTTGTAGGAATTCCAAATACATATTCTAAACTTTTGGCTAATTTAGGTGATATTCCTTTCTTTCCATTTACTACTTCACTTATATGTTTAGCTGAGAAACCTGTTCTTTGTGCCAATTCTTCTTGTAACATATTATTATTTTCCAATATTTCTTTCAGTGTTTCTCCTGGATGTATTATAAATTCAAGGGATAATCCATTCATTTTTGTCTCCATGATAATCTAACACTCCTTTTATTATGATTTTCTCGCTTCCTAATGTTTCTGGTTTTACTATTAATCTATAATTTCAAAGAATGTTATTCTTATTGAATAACATTCTTTGAAATTATTATTAAGTGGATGCGGTATTCTTAAACCTATTTTTATATATTGTTCAAAGTTTTCACATGATTCTAACTGATTATATCTTTGTTCTACAGTTTTAGCCATGGCTAATCCTATTTTTGATGTAAGACATTTCATATCAATCATAATCTTTTGTACTTTTTGATTTTCAAATTGTATTTCCAAGTTTTCACCTCTGTTTGATAAATTACCTAAAAGGTAATTTACTTATAACATATAATATAAAAATGTCAATACTTTTCTTAAAACTAATTTATAAAGTTTTTTAAAAAATACAGATAAATACATAAATATTCTTTAAATTTGTTAATTTAATATATAGAAAAACAACTTAAGTACTTAATGCTCTTAAGTTGTTTTTTATGACATTTATTAAAATTTATATTATATATTGTTTGTGGTTTGCTTCTCTGTGAGTGCTTTATACACTGAAATTATAATTAATACTAATATAATTCCTAAGAATACTCCTGCCGTATCTATTCCTACATCTATTATAGATGCGGTTCGTCCTGGAATGAAACTCTGATGAATTTCGTCTGAACTTGCATATACTAGTCCTACTAATATGCTTATTAGAAATTTATATTTTAGATGTATTTTGTATGTACTTATAAAGCTCATTATGAATATTCCGACTAATGTATAAATTGATAAATGTGCTCCTTTTCTTATTATTGGTTGTGTTTTTTCTACTATTTTGTTTTTTGTTTTTTCGCTTAAGTTTTTGGTATATGGGAATACATCTACTATTTTTCTTGCTACTTTTCTACTTATTCCACCTGAAGTTTGTCCATCTTGGTTTGAAAAATTGAATATTGATATGAATGTTAGTCCTAATAATATTAGCATTGTTATTCTAAATAGTGTTCTTTTCAAGTTTTCTACCTCCCAATATTCTCGTATAAATTTAGTCTAGATATTTTTGTTTAATATAATCCCTGATATTTTTCCTCCAACATTTTCAATTTCCATTTTTGCTTTTACAATGTCTTCTTGTTTTACTTTTCCTGATTCTGCTATTAAAACTGATGCATCTGCAATGCTTGTTAAACATATTGGAAGAATATTTTCGTTAATAGAAGTTGTATCTATTAAAATTATATCATATTCTTTTTCTAATCCTTTTATTATATTTAACATATTTTCTGTTAAAAATGCTTCTTCTCCAATTTTATTTCTTCCAGCAGGTAATATATAAATATTTTGATTGTTTGTTTTTTGTATAAAATTATCAATATTTTCTATGTTTCTTGAATTTATGATGTCTGTTATTCCTTCGCTTCCTTTTTCTGCTATGTTATTTGTTAATGTTTTATTTTTTATGTCTGTGTCTATTATTAATATTTTTGAATATATTTTTGCAAATTCTATTGCTAAATTATTTGTTATATAGGTTGTTCCACTTCCTTTTTTTGTACCGATTAATACAATTGTTTGTGGTTCCTTATTATCTTTATTTAACATTATATTGGCTTGTATTCTTTTTAGTTGTTTTTGTGTCTTTTCATTTTTGGCTATGTATAAATCTTGTTTTTTATTTTTCTTTTTATCTAAGTTTACAATCCCTAATGCTTTTATTTTTAAGAACTCTTCTATCTCAAAAATATTTGTTAGTCCTTGGCAGCCTAATGCAATTAATACATATAATCCGTCGATTATGATTCCTATAAATAGAGCTATTAGAATGTCTTTTTTATAATCCATATTAATTGGGTTTTCTGGAAATTTTGGTTCTTCTATTATTTTAAATGTTTTTATTCCATAAATTTCTTCTAGTTTTGTTTTGAGTTGTTCAATATATTGGTTTGTTACATTGAATGTTTCCTCTTGATTAGATGTTTCTGTAGTAATCGCAATTAATTTACTTGTTTTGTCAAATTCTGCTGTTACTTTGTCTTGTGATAGTTCTTTACTTGAAAAGATTTGTTCGATTGATGCATCTGCTTTATCTATTAAAACTTTTGCTGTTACTTTATAAGTTGGTTTTTTAATTGAAAAAGTATATAATCCCCCTACTATTAATGATATTATTATTATTGTTATTATAATCATTATTTTTTTATAAATATATTTTGTCTTTCACAAGCAAAATACCAATACAAATCATAAACTTCTTGTCTTTTTTTCATATCTACCTCATACATTTTGGATCTCTTGAATTTATACACTTTTTTAATACTTCTACTTTATCTTCATCTTCGATATAATTTGCTATTATTTTTTGACCAATACAACCACTTTTACATATTTTATAATCTTTACAAGTAGAACAAGAATTATCAGTATTT
>OMGL01000543.1_pt1 | contig 28856 bp, 24 predicted proteins | sample 1645831 | NCBI WGS metagenome assembly OMGL01 (sample SAMN00849301, study PRJEB25192) | human gut metagenome | reverse complement strand
CAAAAATGAATCCAAATGGAAAATCAGGAAGTGATGACATATATACAACATTACCAGAGACATCAGAAACAACAGGCCCATCAAAAACAAACCTAACATGTACACAAACGCATTACTATTTTAGTGGTACACCAAGTTCATATTTTGATGATACAAATTTCCATAGTATGATATTTAAAACAGGAAGAGATTTCTGGATTGCGTCGCGCTGTGTCAGCTGCCGTTCGAGAGACCCGCTTGTGGCTTTCAGTTTTCACCGTGTCTGCTACACTAGCTTGGTCGACAATAGCTTGTTCGATTCGTATGGCGAAAACATTAGCAGTGGAGCTTATCTCGCTTCCGTAGTTTCTCTAGGCTCTGGAATCCAAGTAAAGAGTGGAAGAGGAACAACAGAAAAACCTTATGTATTAGGAAAATAAAAATATTTTGAGAAAAAAATCCAATCAATGAGGCCTTAGGTCTCATGGTCGGTGAATATAAATTTAACTGGATAATATGAGCTTGTCAAGGAAGGATAGTGTATAAATTTTTTTAACATCCAATTAGTAGTACGATTTTGTACTACTAATTTTTTATAATTTTCAATGTACTATCTATGATTTTATATATTAAAAAAAGAGTTTAATATATGCTTTTTGTCAAAAAAGAAAGAAAAATGTCGATAAGAACTGGTAAAAAATGTATTGACATAGTAATGAAAAAATGATAATATAAAGAAACTTTATATTATAAATTAATTCAAAAAATTAAACTCAAACACAAATCTGTGTGATTTTCAAAAAGTTAATTTAGTGAAAAGACTACTAAATATATGTGTTGTAGGATTGACAACAATAAATTGGAGGTAAATATTTCACTTCATTTTTTGCATAAATCAGCTAAAAGAACGGTAAAATACTTGATTTATTCGCCAAATTATTGTAAACTATAAGGGTATAAAAATAGGTTTTAGAAAGGAAAAAATAAAATGGAATTAAGCGAATTCAACTATGATTTACCACAAGAGTTAATCGCACAAGTACCAATTAAAAATCGTGATGAATCTAGACTATTAATATTAGATAGAAGTACACAAACATTAGAGGATAAAATTTTTAGAGATATAATTGATTATTTAGAGCCAGGAGATTGTTTAGTAAGAAATAACACTAAAGTTATACCAGCACGTTTATATGGTAAAAAAGATACAGGAGCAAATGTAGAATTTGTATTACTAAAAAACATTGAAGGTGATGTCTGGGAAGCAATGGTTAGACCAGGAAATAAATTACATATAGGTGCTAAAGTAATATTTGGAGATGGATTATTAACAGCTGAAATCTTAGATACTACAGAAGATGGAACAAGAAAAGTAAAATTTACTTATGATGGAATATTTAATGAAATATTAGATCAAATAGGATTAATGCCACTTCCACCATATATTCATGAAAGTTTGAAAGACAATGATAGATATCAAACTGTATATGCTAAGTATGAGGGTTCAGCAGCTGCACCAACAGCAGGACTACATTTTACACCAGAATTGTTAAAAAAGATAGAAGAAAAGGGAATAGATATTGCAAACGTAACTTTACATGTTGGAATAGGAACATTTAGACCTGTTAAAGAAACAAATATTGAAGACCATCATATGCACACAGAGCATTACTATATAAAACAAGAAGATGCTGATAAGATAAATAAAGCAAAATTAGCGGGAAAAAGAGTTATTGCAGTTGGAACAACATCATGCAGAACACTTGAAACTATTGCGGATCCTAAAACAGGAATGGTAAATGCATGTGAAGGAGATACAGGAATTTACATTTATCCAGGATATAAATTTAAATGTATTGATGGATTAATTACTAATTTCCACTTACCAGAATCAACATTAATAATGCTAGTATCAGCATTTGCAGGAAAAGATTATATAATGAAAGCATATAAACATGCAGTTGATGAAAAATATAAATTCTTCAGTTTTGGAGATGCAATGTTTATACATTAATAAATAAATTTGAGAGGAGATTACATGGAACCAGCAGTTACATACGAATTATTACATGTAGATAAATATACAGGAGCAAGAAGAGGAGTTGTCCACACTCCACATGGTGATATTCAAACACCAATATTTATGCCAGTTGGAACACAGGCAACAGTAAAATCAATGACTCCAGAAGAACTAAAAGAAAATGGAGCACAGATTATATTATCAAATACATATCATTTATATTTAAGACCAGGAAGTAAACTAGTTAGAAAAGCAGGTGGACTGCACAACTTTATGAGATGGGATAGACCAATACTTACTGATTGTGGTGGATTTCAAGTATTTTCATTAAGTGATTTAAGAACAATAACAGAAGATGGAGTTGAATTTAAGTCACATTTAGATGGAAGTAAGCATTTCTTCTCACCAGAAAAAGTTATGGAAATAGAGGAAGACTTGGGGGCCGACATTATAATGTCATTTGACGAGTGCTGTCCATATCCATCAACTTATGAATATACTAAAAATTCAATGGAAAGAACAACAAGATGGGCAAAGAGATGTAAAGCAGCTCATACAACAACAAACCAAGCTTTATTTGGAATTATACAAGGTGGATTTTATGAAGATTTGCGTAAACAGTCAGCTAAAGATTTGATTGAACTAGACCTACCAGGATATGCGATTGGTGGAATAAGTGTTGGTGAACCTAAAGAAGAATTTATTAAATTATTAAAATATACTACACCATTAATGCCAGCAGATAAGCCAAGATATTTGATGGGAGTAGGTTCACCAGATTACTTGATAGAAGCAGCTCTTGCTGGAATAGATATGTGTGATTGTGTGTTACCAACTAGAATTGCTAGAAACGGAACTGCTATGACATCACACGGAAAAATAGTAGTTCGTAATGCAACATATGCAGAAGACTTTACTCCACTTGATCCAGAATGTGATTGCTATGCATGCAGAAATTATACAAGAGCATACATACGTCATTTAATAAAATGTAATGAAATTCTAGGAGTTAGATTATTATCAATTCATAATATAAAATTCTTGACTAATTTAATGGAAAGAGTTAGAATTGAAATTGAAAATGACAATTTAGCTAATTTCTCTAAGAAATTTCTAAAGCAATACGGATATACTGATTAGTTAAAATGTGAAACAAAAGAAAAAAAGGGAGGAATTGAAATATGGATTTAATGCCAGAGAATCCGATACAGCCAAAGCAGAAAAGCAATAATAGTACAAAGATAATACTAATTGTAGTAATAGTATTTATATTTTTACTTATAGGAGCAGCTGCTGGTGTATGGGTGTACAGTCAAAAATTATCACAACAACAATTTAAAGTTACTATAGATGGACTTTCAAATTCAAAAGCAAGTTCAATAGAAAATATGTTTATAATAAATAATGGTAAGGTGTATACATCTATAGAAGGAATATGTGATTTTGTTTCATATAAGTATTATCCAGGAGAATATGGACAGTATACAGAGGATAAAACAAAATGCTATGTAACAAATTCAAAGGAAAGAGTTAGCTTTGCCGTTGGATCTAATCAAATTAGAAAAACACCGTTATTAGATAAAGATTCTGAATCTCAGACATTCACAATTGAAGAAGATGTTATTTTAAAAGGAAATAGCTTGTATGTTGGAGAAGAAGGATTTATGAAAGGATTTAATTCATTAATCCAATATAATAGTGAAACTAATACAGTTACAATAGCTACATTACCATATTTGACAAAGTATTATGAAGAAAATAAAAAGAATGCATGTTTGGAAAAATCAAAATTTGACAATTATATAATTTTCAATAATGAAAAAGCATTACTATATAATTTACTAGTAATACAAGATGCATCAACAGGATTATTTGGAGTTGCTAATCTATCAAATGAAAGTAATGTAATAATAACAGCAAGATATAAATCTATTGAATACATTGAAGGAAATGGAGATTTTATTGTTACAACTGAAGATAATAAGGTTGGTATAATAGGAAATGACGGAATTACTAAGGTTAAGCCAACGTATGACAGTATTCAAGAAATTGATAAAGACATAGGATTATATTTAGTAATAAGCAATAATAAACAAGGTGTTATAAATAGAAATGGAAAAATAATTATATACCAAGACTATGACAAGATTGGATTAGAATCAGGAAAATATGATGATCCTAATGTTACTAATAGATATTTATTATATGGAACATGTATCCCAGTAAAATTAAACAACAAATGGGGAATAATTGATAAAGATGGAAACAAAATTGTTCCAATAGAATATGATGGTTTTGGATGCAGAGAAGTTACAGAAACAGGATTAAAAAACACAAATGGTTCAGTTCTAGTACCAGAACTTAAAGCTATTGTAGTTGAGAAGGACATAAAAGCTGGAAATGCGACTGTTAAGAAATATGGTTTAATAAGTTCGACAGGAAATTTAATGATAAATATTGTAGCTGATGCAGCATACTCAACGACAGTTGAAAATCAAACAACATATTATGTTAGATATAATAATGAAGCTATAGATATTGTAAAATATATACGTGAACAACAAAATGGGACAAACCAAGTAGAAAACAACTATGGAGATGCAACAGTAAGTGTAGAAAATAATATAGCATCAGAACAATAGAGAAAGGAATATGAAATGGATGCCATATCTGTAAAAGAAATATTGACTACAGTAGTTTTAGTAGCAATTATAATGCTAATATATTATATGTCATATTCTGAAAAAAGGAAGCAGGACAAAAAAATAAAAGAAATGCAAAGTAACTTGAAAAAAGGTGATAAAGTTATCACCTTTTCAGGATTATCAGGAATTATAAGTGACATAGTAGAAGATAGAGTTATAATTGAAACATATCCAGATAAAGTAAAAGTATCGATAGAAAAATGGGCAGTAGCTGGATTAGATGATAGAACAATTGAAAACAAATGATAAAATATCATAAACCGATACCTAAAACATATACTTTACAAAGAAATATAAAATAAAGGAGTAAAGTGTATGGACAAAATAAAAAATGTAGATGAGACTAAATCATCTAACAATCTTATAAAAATAATTAAGGGAAGCATAATTTCTCTTGTTATTTCAGCAATTCTATTATTAATAATGGCAATTGTACTAACATATACAAATATATCAGAATTAATAATACCAACAGCAATTATAGTGATAACAGCAATAAGCATATTAATTGGAAGTACAATGAGTGCAATGCACATACAGAAAAAAGGTATAATAAATGGAGCTATTGTAGGATTAATATATATGACAATTTTATATGTATTATCAAGTGTGACAATAACTGGATTTAGCATAAATTACAAAACTTTGATAATGTTTGCAGCAGCAATAATTGGTGGAATAATAGGTGGGATTATAGGAGTTAACATTAAAAAATAAAAGAAAGGAACGTATAATAGCAAAAGTAACAAGATAAGTTACACAAATTATACTAGGGTTAGAAAATGAAGGCACAGAAAAGATTAAATGTAATATTAGTCGTATTAATAATTGTTCTAGTATCAATTATATCATTTGTAGGAATATTTTATCAGAGCAGAAATGAGATGGTAAGTAGAATCCCAGAATATAAATCAGGAACAAATATAAAAGGCCATAGAATAGTTACATTAGAAGTATCAGAAGATGGAAAAACAAGTGGAGAAGAATCTACAGAAAATAAGACGACTGAAAATGAAGTGGCAGAGAATGAAACTTCAAATAATGCGGAAAGCAAGAATACAGAGAACAATACAGACAATTATAAAAAATCAGCAGAAATAATAAAAAAGAGATTAAAAAATCTAAAAGTAGAAGATTATAGTGTATCTTTAGATGAAAATACAGGTAAAATTGAGATTGATTTACCAGAAAATGATCAAACAGATATAATATTATCAGATATAACTCAAAAAGGAAATTTCCAAATTGCAGATAGCTCAACAAATGAAGTATTATTATCAAATAGTGATGTAAAAAGTGTTGATGTTGGAAAACAAGTAAATGGTTCATATAGTGTTGTATATATGAATATTAACTTTAATATGCAAGGCGCAAAAAAATTTAAGAATGTAACAGTAAAATATCAAAATAATGTTTCAGAAAATACGATAGCAGCTGAAAATACAACAACAACTGAAAATTCTACAGAAAAGAACTCTACATCAGAAGAAAATATAGCAAAAAATACTACATCTGATGAGTCATCAGATTCATCAAATAAAAGCAGACAAGTTGTATTAAAAATAGATGATACAACAATGATGACAACATCATTTACAGAAGTAATTGATAATGGAACATTAAGTCTAACAATAGGATCATCTAAAGATAATGATGAAATTCAAACTTATGTATATGGTGGAGATAATTTAGCCGCTATAATTGAAAACGAGGCAATGCCTTTACAATATGAAATAAAAGGAAATACATATGTAGCATCAGAGCTTGGAACTTCAAATATAAAAATAATAGTATATGTAGAGATAGCGATAGCATTAGTAATTTCTTTATATTTAATTATCAGATATAGAGTAAAGGGAATAATGGCAACAATTTTATCAGTTGGTTATGTTGCTGTACTACTATTGGTAATCAGATATGCTAATGTAGTATTATCAATTGAGGGAATATTAGCAATAGCACTTTCATTTGTTGTAAATACTGTATTTAACATCATGCTATTAAATAGAATTAAAGAAAAAAATATGACAGCAGAAGAAAAGAGACAGAAATACAATGAAGCACTAAAACGTTATTCTCTAAGTATCATACCTATTGTAATAATTGCAATTGTATGTTGTTTAGTAAATTGGGATGCAATATATAGTTTCGGAATGGTAATGTTCTGGGGAATTATAATAAGCATAATATACAATTTAACATTTACAAATGTAATTGTAAAAAATAGCAAATAAGATTACAGAGAATAAAGTGAAAGGACATATATAAAATGAAGAGAAAAATAGCGTATATTGTTTTAGCCATTATATTTATTGCAGCAATTATAGTAACAATAACTTGTGGATTAAAAGTTGATTTAAATTATTCAGAAGGTGAAAATATAACATTTACTGTTGGCAAAACAATTACAACAGATCAGATTAAAGAAATAGCAAATGAAATATGGGGAAAGAATAATTATGTAGTTCAAGAAGTTGAACTATTTGGCGATAGTGCTAGAATAAAAGTAAAATCTGTTACAGATGAAAACATAGAACAACTAACAAATAAAATAAATGAGAAGTATAGTACACAATTAAAAACTTCTGATTTTGATATTGAACATGTAATGAATACAAGACTTAGAAATGTAATTGAACCATATATAGTTCCTATTGGAATAGCTACTTTATTAATATTAGCATATTATGCAATTAGATTTAGAGGAACAATGAAAATGATTAATGTATTAAAATATATAATTATTGCTGAAGGTATTTTATATAGTGTATATGCATTAATTAGAGTTCCTGTAAATAGCTTAACAATGCCACTTGCATTAATAGTATTTACAATGGTTGTAATGATATACACAGCATTAAGCGAAAAAGAAACAGAAAAATAGAACTAAAATATCATAAATGCTTGTGATATAGCGGAAATTGTGATAGAATATAAATATTGATATGAAAATCCGATGACAAAGCAAAGTATGTAATAGAATAACATATAATAGAGAGACCGAAAGCTGGAAAAGGTCATATGCTATTACAGAAAATTCACTTTTGAGGAGTCTTCTTGAAATTATAGTAGAGAAGAACGCATGACTGCGTTAAAACAAAATGAGGTCGAAAGATAAACTTAGGTGGTACCGAGGAAATATAAAAAGTTTCTCCCTATATTGGGAGGAACTTTTTTGTGCGTTATAAACTAAGTAATAATTAAAATTTTAAAGAAAGGGATATAAAATGGAAAAACAAGTTAATGAAATTAAATTAAATGCTTTAGACGAAATTGAAAAAGCAAGTAATTTACGAGAATTAGAAGATGTAAGAGTAAAATACTTAGGAAAAAAAGGAAAGCTAACAGCAATATTAAAAACAATGGGAAGTTTAGCTCCAGAAGATAGACCTAAACTTGGAAGTGTAGTTAATCAAGCAAAAACAGAATTAGAATCAAAGATAACTGATAAGGAAGAAATTCTACAAAAAGAAGAATTAAATAGAAAATTAGAGTCAGAAAGAATAGATGTAAGTTTGCCTTCTAGTAAAATTATAAGAGGAAGTAAACATCCGCTCACAAGAGTAATAGAAGAAATAGAAGATTTGTTTGTTTCAATGGGATATGATGTTGTATCAGGTCCAGAACTTGAAACAGACGAATACTGTTTTGAAAGATTGAACTTACCTAAGGGACACCCAGCAAGAGATATGCAAGATAGTTTCTATATTACACCAGAGTATTTATTAAGAACTCAAACATCTGCTGTTCAAGCTCGTGCAATGATGGCAAATAAGGAAAAAACACCTATACGAATTATAGTACCAGGAAAAACATATAGAAGAGAAGATGATGCAACACATTCACATCAATTCAATCAAGTAGAGGGGCTTGTAATTGACAAAAACATATCTTTTGCTGATTTAAAAGGTACATTAGAAATTTTTATGAAACATATGTTAGGCGAAAATACAGAACTTAGATTTAGACCAAGTTATTTTCCATTCACAGAACCATCATACGAAGTAGATGTAAGTTGTTTCAAATGTGGAGGAAAAGGATGCAATTTATGTAAGCAAACTGGCTGGATCGAATTATTAGGATCAGGAATAGTTCATCCTAATGTTCTAAAAATGAATGGATATGATCCAGAAGTATACAGTGGTTTTGCTTTTGGAACAGGGCTAGATAGACTTGCAATGTTTAAATATGGAATTACAGATATTAGATTATTGTATTCTAATGATGTTAGATTTTTAAACCAATTTGACAGAAAAGATCAATAGAAAGGATAATAAAAATGATATTAAGTACAAATTTTCTAAAAGATTATTTAGATGTAGATATAAATGATAAAAAAGATGTACATGAATTAGCTGAAAAAATGACTAAAGTAGGAAATGAATATGATTCATGTGGAATGTTAATTAATACAGATAAACTTATAATTGGTGAAGTTATGGAATGCGTAGAACATCCTGATTCTGACCATTTACATGTGTGCCAAGTAAATGTAGGAAATGGACAAGTTTTGCAAATAGTATGTGGAGCTCCTAATGTAAGAAAAGGGCTAAAGGTTATTGTTGCAACAAATGGAACTCATTTACCAGGAGGAGAAATCAAGAAATCTGTAATAAGAGGACAAGAATCTAATGGAATGTTATGCTCTATTGCAGAACTAGGAGTAGATAGTAAATTCTTAAAAGAAGAAGATAAGGCCGGAATACATGAATTACCAGCAGATGCACCAGTGGGGGAAGATGCTGTAAAATATATGGGCTGGGAAGATGGTGTAATTGACTTTGAACTAACAGCCAATAGAGGAGACTTACTTAGCATATTAGGTATGGCGTATGAAGTTGGTGCAATATATGATAAAGAGGTAAAGCCAATTGATTTATCACATAAAAATACTGGAAAATTAGATTTTAAATTAAATATAAAAACAGAAAATTGTTCACTATTCTTAGCAAGAAAAGTGGAAAATATTCATATATCAGAAAGCATACCTGAAATAAAAGAAAAGCTTATGGCATCAGGAATAAGACCAATAAACAATGTAGTAGATATAAGTAATTATGTAATGCTTGAAACTGGACAACCATTACATTTCTATGATGCAGATAAACTTAGAGGAATGCTTGAAGTAAGAATGGCAGAAAAAGGAGAAAAGCTAATTACATTAGATAAACAAGAAAGAACTTTAAGTAGTGAAGATATAGTAATTTCAGATGGAACAAGAGCAATAGGACTAGCCGGAGTAATGGGAGGTCTTGATACAGAAATAACTGAAAATACTAAAAATGTAATTATTGAATCAGCAATATTTGATAATGTAAAGATCAGAAAAACTTCAAATAAGATTCTTAGAAGTGAAGCAAGTAATCGTTTTGAAAAAGGACTAGATCCAAACAGAACATATATGGCTATTGAAAGAGCATGCAACATGCTAGAAAAATATGCTGATGGAACAGTAATAGATGGTACAGAAATTTATGATAAATCAAATAAAGAAGAAAAAAGAATTGAAATTACTGTAAAAAATATCTGTGATATATTAGGAACAGAAATAAGCAAAGAAGATATATTAGATGTATTCAGAAAGCTAGATTTTAAGGCCCAATTAAAAGAAGACAAAATGATAGTAATCGTTCCAACAAGAAGAATGGATATTAGTATTAAAGAAGACTTAATTGAAGAAGTTGGAAGAATATATGGAGTAGATAATATTCAAGGAAAGACAATGATTTTGCCTGTAAAAAAAGGAACTTATGATAATGTAACTCGTGAAATAAGAAATAAAATGGTTAACTTAGGACTTAATGAAACATTGTCATATTCATTAGTAAATCCAAAAGAAAGCGATATGTTTACTAAACATAATAAAGAATCAATAGGAATATTAGCTCCTTTAACAGAAGAAAGAAGCTATTTAAGACAAAGTTTAGTAACATCATTATATAAAATATATGAATATAATAAATCACATTCAATTCAAGATATACATTTATTTGAAATTGCGAAAACATTTTATAAAGAATCAGACAAACTTGTAGAGGAAAATAAACTTGCATGTTTAATGACAGGCGAATATTTCTTAGGATTACAAACAAAGAAAGTTGATTTTTACATAATAAAAGGTATTGCAGAAGAAGTACTTGATTATCTTGGATATAATGGAAGATATAGCTTTATTGCTGATAACAGTAAGATTTCAGAAGATATGCATCCAGGAAAATCAGCTATAATATCTGTTAATAATGATACAGTAGGAATGATTGGAAGAATAAATCCAGTTATATGTGAAGACGAAGTTTATGTAATGGAAATAAATCTTGATAAATTGCTAAGTAAAAAGGTTGGAAAAATGAAATATAAAGAAATATCAAAATTCCAATCTGTAAAGAAAGATATTTCGATATTAGTTGATGAAAATATTATGGCTCAAGATTTACAAAAAGCAATAAAAAATTCGGGTGGAAAATTACTACAATCAGTTAATGTATTTGATGTATATAATGGCAAGGGAATTCCAGAAGGCAAGAAGAGTATTGCTTTTTCAGTAGAATTGGGAGATAGCACAAAAACATTGACAGATGAAGAAATAAATGCAGTAATGAATAAAGTTACAGAAAATCTAAAAGCAAAATTTGGTGCAGAATTAAGAAAATAAGAAAATAAGAAAAATTGAGTTTATATACAATAGTATATAGACTCTCTTTAAAAATAAATTGCTGAGAAAATGAATATAATATAAAACTAAAAACAGGATAAATGGAAATTATACTATGTATGATTTCTATTTTTTTATTGCAACTACTAGTGGAAATAGTATATAATAGGAAATGAAAGGAGAAAGGGAGATGAAGAAGATTAACATAAAACTAAAAGTTTCTGTTATTTTCTTAATGCTAAGTATAATTGCTACAATATATTCAGCTAATGTATATGCTGATTCTGATTCGAGTCAAGTGCTTGATAATGTAGAATATGATATACAAATAAATAGTGATGGCTCAATGGATGTTAAAGAACTATGGGACATCGATATTGAATATACTAATACTTTATTTAAGAAATTTAATAAAGATACAAGCAAATATACTGAAATGACGAATGGAAAAGTAAGTATAATAGAAAACGGTGTTACAATTCCAATGACTAATTATGGACAATATGCATACCATGTTCCAACTAATCAATATTACTTTATACAAGACGATTCATCTTATGAAATTGCATGGGGTACAGGATTAGAAAATTCAACTGGAAATAAGAAGTATTTGATTGAATATCATGTTACTGGAGCGGTTGCTAAATATTCAGATGTTGCTGAATTGTACTGGCAAGTTTTTGGAGATAATTTTAATATTCCAATAAGAAAATTAACAGGAACAATAAAATTACCAAGTGAAGTACAAAATAAAAATGATATATACGTATGGGGACATGCAAAAGAACTAAATGGGGAGATACATGCTACATCTAATGATACGATTTCATTTGAAGTATTAAATAATAAAAGAAAAAGAATGGTTGAAATTAGAGTAGCATTTCCATCTTCAAGTCTAATTAGTTCAGATAGAACTTATAATACTAATAAATTGAGTAGCATTATAAATGAAGAAACGAAATGGGCTAATGATGCAAATAGTAAAAGAATGAGAAGCCTTGGGATAGTATATGGAGTATCTGGAATTATAGCAGTATTAATGATCTATGTAATTATACGAAATATATTATTTGCTAAAGGCATAGTAAAAATAGTTCCTACTCAAAGAATAGAATATTTTAGAGAGTTACCAAGAGCTGATGCGACACCAGCAGAGGCAAGATTTATAATAGACAAATCAAGTGATTCATTAGTTCAGCAATCAATAGGAAAAATATTTATGGCTACAATACTTGATTTATCTTTGAAAAATGTATTAAAAATTGAACAAGTTACTGATGAAAAAGGTAAAGAAGATTCAAGTATTACACTAATTGGATATGATGAAAGTGCTATAAAAGAAGATGAATTAAGAATAATAAAATTCTTAAAAAATGCAATCACATCAAATGGAACAAATGGCAATTCAATTACATTAAAAGAGCTAAAAAAATATATAAAGAAAAATTCAGAAAGCATAGTACTTTTGAAATCATGTATTGATGAATCTGTAAAACACAATTTATTAAATCAAGATATATTAAGTAAAGAAGCAATACAGCAGAAAAAATCAATGAAATATAATGTATTGACATATATCGTATTTATGTTAGGAATTGTGGTAACATGTTTTGTACCAGATACGATTGATTATATGTTAGATAAATCATGGATTGCAGTAACTATAGGTGTAGTTTCATTTGTTCTAGCAGTTATATCTGCAATAGTTGCACAAAATAAAATAAATACATATACGCAATCTGGCGTTGATGAGATGGAAAAATGGAAAGCATTTAGAAAATATATGACTGATTTCTCATTATTAAAAGAAAGGGACATTCCGGATCTTGTGATATGGGAACAATATCTTGTTTATGCAACAGCATTTGGAATATCAGAAAAAGTTATAGAACAACTAAAAATGGTATATCCGACTTATAATGATTCAAATTTTGCATACAATTATTCAACAATGTATATACTAATGAATACTGATTTTAATAGTAGCTTTAATTCAATAGGAACATCAATGAACTCATCATTCTCGTCTGGCTCAGGAGGCGGAGGAGGATTCTCTGGTGGCGGCGGCGGAGGCCGGTGGCCGGAGGTGGTGGAGGAGGAAGATAATCTATAATCCACAATAAAATAAATGAAGTAAAGGAGAAAATAATGGAAGATAATAATCAACAACAAAATCAAAATGGACAACAAAATTATACACAGCCACAAAATGAAAATACAAATCAGAATTATACTAAACAATCAAATGAAAATATAAACCAAAATTATAATGGACAGCCAAATGGATATGCAAACCAGAATTATACAGCTCAACCAAATGAATATGCAAATCCAAACTATGCACAGCCAAATTATGCTCAACCACAAAATGGCTATACGCAAGCTAATTATGCTCAGCAACAATATAATAATCCACAGGTAGAGGAGAAAAAGGAATCAGGAAAAGCACCTGTTATTTTAAGAATACTTAGCTTTTTTATCCCACTACTAGGATTAATCCTATTTATAGCAAATATATCAGAAAATAAAGAATATGCAAAATCTTGTGGAATACCTGCTTTAATTGCATTCATAATAGCAATATTAATTATACCAATAGCATTTGTAATAATAGGACTCGCTATTTTGGGATTAGCATCATCATCTGATATAGCGTATAATAGATCTTATACAGATGATTATGGATATTATTATAATATAAATTCATCTTTTGATGACTACGATATGTAGAATAATGTCGAATTTTGACAAACGAAAATTCTTTACATAAAGCGGATTGTGTGATATAAATACATCATACAATCTGTTTTGTTGTATGTATAAAGAAAAACTAAGTAGAAAGAAGAAAAATGGAATTAACAGGAACAGTAGAAGATGTAATATATAAAAATGAATCAAATGGATATATGATTGCTACATTTAATATGACTAGTGCAGATACAACGATTGTAGGATATTTGCCATTTGTAAATAAAGGTGACAGTTTAAAAATTATAGGAAAATTTGTAACACATCCTGATTATGGAGATCAATTTAAAGTTGATACATTTGAAAAAATAATGCCAGAATCATTAGATGCACTTGAAAAATATTTGGCAAATGGATTAATAAAAGGAGTGGGTCCTGCTACAGCTAAAAAGATAGTAAAGAAATTTGGTCAATCAACAGTTGAAGTATTAAAAAATGAGCCAGAGGAGCTAGCGAAAATAAAAGGAATAACAAAAGATAAGGCTAATGAGATATCGGAAAGCTTTATTGAAAATTGGGAGCTATGGCAGATTGTAGGGTATTTAGAAAAATTCGGAATAGGCCCACAAAGTGCTCAAACAATATTTAAGAAATTAGGAAATGATACAATAGGAAAAATAGAACAAGATCCATATGTATTAGAAGAATTAGGAATTAAAGTTGATTTTTCTCAAATAGATAAGATGGCTCTGCAAATTGGTATTGAGAAAAATAGTTTAAGAAGAGTTGGAAGCGGTATAAGACATGCATTAAATCTTTCAACATATAATGGTCATTGCTGTGTATTAGAAGAAAACTTGATTACTTATGTAACACGACTATTAGGTGTATCAGAAGACGATGTTATTAGCGGAATAAAAGAATTAAAGTCAAAAGGTCAGATACAGGATGAAGAAAGAGAAGAGATTGCAACAGTAAATGGCAAGACTGAAATGTGTTTGCAAAGATGGATATATTTGATGGATTATTATAATACTGAATTATATATAGCTAGACGAATATTAAGCCTAGAGCAAGCAGATAATTTGAAAAAGATTCCAAATATTGAAAAAGAGATAAAGAAAGTAAGTTCAATAGAATTATCAGACAAGCAAATAGAAGCAATAACATTGATAAATGAAAATAATGTTTCTATAATTACTGGTGGACCGGGAACAGGAAAAACAACAATTATAAAAACAATAATTGACTTATATAAGTCAAAAGGAAAGAAAACAGTGCTATGTGCGCCTACTGGAAGAGCAGCTAAGAGAATGACAGAAGCGACAGGAGAAGAGGCTAAGACTTTACATAGATTATTAGAGATAGGAAAATTCACAGAAGAAAAGCCTAATCCTGATATGGACGTAGCTCCAATAGATGCAGATGTAATAATAATGGATGAAGTTTCAATGGTTGATATATTTTTAATGAACTATGTATTGAAAGCTATTTTCAAAGGAACAAAGCTTATATTAGTAGGAGATATAGACCAGCTTCCATCAGTAGGACCAGGAAGTGTATTAAAAGATTTTATAGAATCAAAGAAAATTCCATATATTACTCTTAATAAAATTTTTAGACAAGCTGCTAAAAGTAAAATAATCGTAAATGCACATAAAGTAAATGATGGAATAGAATTTTTAGACGAAGTAAGTAGTAATGAAGATACAATAGATGATTTTGATTTTATACAAGAAAACAATCCTAAAAAAGTACAGGAAATGATACTTGACATATATGATAAAGATACACAAATAATTACTCCAACTAAAAAAGGTGACTTAGGAACTAAAACTTTAAACCAACTTATACAGGAAAAATATAATCCTTATGAAGATTATAAAACTGAGAAAAAATTTGGTGATATCATTTTTAGAGAAGGCGATAAAGTAATGCAAACTAAAAATAATTATGATATTACATGGGTAAGAGGAACAGAAATAAGTTCAGGAATATTTAATGGAGAAATGGGAATAATTACTGAGATTGATGCAAGAGAAGGAAGGATTAAGATACAATTTGATGATGACAAAATTGCGATATATGAAAATGCTGATCTGGAACAGTTAGAACATTCGTATGCAATAACTGTGCATAAATCACAAGGAAGTGAATTTAAAGAAGTCATATTGCCAATAGTTCAAGCAGCTCCAATGTTATTAACCAGAAATCTTTTATATACAGGAATGACAAGAGCTAAGAATAGACTTATTATTTTAGGAAATAAACAAACAATTAATTTTATGATAAATAATGTAAATACTAAAAAAAGAAATACAGGATTAAAATATAAATTAGAAAATATGTAAGAAAAGAGGAAAAAATATATTAGATAAAATATTAGACTTAATATATCCACCTAAGTGCGGAATATGTAATAAAATGGGAGATGTTATTTGCGAAGAATGTTATCAGAAAATAAAAAAGTATGAAATAACAAATCAATATACAGATACATTTTTCGCTTATAGATATGAAGGAATTGTTAGAGATCTTATAATAAAATATAAATTTGATGATAAATCATATTTATATAAATTGTATGCACAATGCTTAATAAAAAATGAAAAACTATGTAAATTTATTTTAAGATATGATACAATTATTCCAGTACCACTTCATAGTAAGAGAAAAAGGGTGAGGGGCTATAATCAAGCTCAGCTAGTAGCAGAAGAAGTGATAAAGAGATTAAATAAAGAATATTATGTAAATTCTAATATAGTATGTGAAAATAATGTATTGATAAAAACAAAAAATTTACAGCCACAAAGTAAAAAGGGAGTAGATAGTCGTTTTAATGAAATAAAAGACGCATTTAAGGTACAGAATAAGGAAAAAATAGTTAATAAAAAAGTTCTAATATTTGATGATATATATACAACTGGAAGTACGGCTAATGAGTGCAAGAGAGTGCTTGCTAATAGTGGTGCGAAAAAGGTAGGTATATTAACAATTGCAAAAGATTATATAGAATAAAGAACAATAGAAAAAGAAAGGAGCAATAAAATGGAAGATCTAGTAGAAAGTATATTGGATTATATTCGTGCAGACTATACTGATTATGCAATAATGATTAATGGTGAATGGGGAAGCGGAAAAACTTATTTCTGGAATAATAAAATAAGAAATAAAATAGAATCAATGCAAGTTAATGGAAAGAAATTAACTACAATCTATATGTCTTTATATGGAATATCAAATTTGGAAGAAATTTCGAAGAAAATATTCATAGAGACAACACAACTAATGGACAAGAATTTGAAAAAATATATGAATTACAATGAACAAACAACAATACCTGAATATGCGAAAACAGGTTTAGACATGGCGAATTTCTTTGGAGTTACTCAAAATGGAGACAAGATTGATTATGAAAAATTCTTTTCTACTGATGATAAGGTATTATGCTTTGATGACCTAGAAAGAGCTAATGTAGACGTTATAGATATATTAGGATATATTAATAACTTTGTTGAACATGATCATATAAAAACAATAATTATATGTAATGAAAAAGAATTATCTACAAAATTAAAAAGCAATAATATTGAAATGAAAACATTTATTGCAACATATTTATTAGACAAAGAAAAGAAATTATTTGAAAATAATAAACCTATGGTAGAGAAAATTCAAGATACAATAGAAGATGTTTTCGATAAAGCGAATGATTATGAAAGAATAAAAGAAAAGCTTATAGGCGAGACATTTGAGTATCAACCGGAATTTACGTATATTATAAATGGTATATTAATGAGATATGAAAGATATCCGGAATTAATACGATTTTTGAAATCTAACACCAGTCTTATAATATCTACTTTTGAAAAAAGTGGAACAAGAAATCTAAGAATATTGAAACATGCACTTGCAGATTTTAAGAAAATATTTGACATGGTTAATAAATCATATCCAAATACTAATAACCGTATATTACAAACAATGCTTATATTTACAATAGCTGTATCATTTGAAATAAAAGCTGGAAAGATAACTAAAGACAAATTTGTAAATATAGAAGATAATGAAGAATATAAATCAATGGTAGTATCATCAAGAGTATTTATGGATAATAGACAATTTTATATTAAAGAATTTGATAATAACTATTATTATAATTTTAAAGCAGAATATAGATTCTTTAAATTTATTGAACTATTTGTCAGAACTAGAATATTTGACATGAAGATCTTCAAGAGAGACATGGAAGAGATAGTAAATACTGTTGATACAGGTAATTTGCCAGGGTATAAAAGACTGCTTACAGAAGAGTATTGGAAAATATCAGATGATGAATTTCCTAAGGTTATAGACGATGTACTTGATACTGTAAAAAACGGAAAAATAAGATTGGTTGATATAGTAAAACTTTATGCATATTTCATGTATTTTATAAAGAAAGATTTAATATCTTATGATGAAGATACAATAAAAAGTACATTTCTAAATGGAATGAATATAGCTTCAATAACTTCAGAATATTGTGATAATCCGGAAGAAGAACTTACAGCTGTATATGTTAAAGATGCAGACTTAGATATGGAAGATATAATAAAAAGATTTAATGAACTAAATGCTCAATTAAAAGATAAGATGTATAAAGAAAAAGCTGAATCTGTATTTAAGAACATTCCAATGAAGATGGAAATCTTTTATGATAGATTTGATAAAGAGTGCATGGACATTCCAATATTCAAATATACAGATCCATATCAGATATTCCAGAGACTATCATGTGCAAGTAATGAAGATGTAGTAATAATAAAAGAAAAATTAATGACAAGAATTAATAAAAATCCTGATTTATTATTAGAAGAAAAATCTAAAATGAATAAATTAAAACAAATAATAAATGATTATATAACAGACAAACCAATTACTATAAAGACAGTTGTTTTAAGTGATTTTGCAAAAGCAATAGAAAAAGCACTTGAAAGTGTAAATGAAGAAAAAAGTGATATGTAAAATTAGACTTTCGTTTGAGATGTCAATATGTATTGATGTCTCAAACGAAAATTTATTTATTGAAATTCCTAGAAAGAGGAATCTTTTTTTTTGCATAAAAATTCATATTATGTTACATAATAACAATATAAAAAGAAAAAATTGGTTTATAGGTAAAACCACAAAACCTAAATATATGATAAGGGAAAAATAAAATGAAAGCAACAGGAGTAGTGAGAAGAATAGACGACCTAGGAAGAATAGTTATACCAAAGGAAATAAGGAAAACATTAAGGATAAAAGAAGGAAGCCCGCTTGAAATTTTTACAGAAAAAGACGGAGATATTATACTAAGAAAGTATTCTCCAATAGGAGAACTTGCTAATTTCTCAGCAGAATATGCAGACAGTATATCAAAAGTTACAAACCAGATAACAATAGTAACAGATAAAGATTCAGTAATAGTAGTATCAGGATGTTTAAAGAAAGACTTTTTAGAGCAAAGCATTAGTCAAGAACTTGAAAAAATAATGGACAAAAGAGAAATGTATAATAGTGAGAACGAGGGAATAATACCAATTACTTTTAAAGGAAATAAAGAAAAAGAACAAAAATCTCAGGTAATAGCACCAATAATATCAGATAGTGAGATAATTGGTAGCATAATTCTGCTTGCAAAAGAAAATGGGACAAAATTTGGGCAATCTGAAGAGCAACTTCTGAAAGTTGCTGCAAGTTTCTTAGGAAATCAAATGGAAATATAAGATTAATTTAACAAAATCAGTACAAAATATAGTAAATGTCTAACAAATATGATATAATTTGTTAGACATTTTTATTTGTATATAGATACGGAAAGGAATTTTATATGAACAAATTTTACATTACTACTCCAATATATTATCCAAGTGGAAAATTTCATATTGGAACATCATATACAGAAGTATTGGCAGATAGCTTAAAAAAGTATCATAAATTAAAAGGAGAAGATTGTTTCATGCTTACAGGGGTTGATGAGCATGGACAAAAAATAGAGAATAAAGCAGTAGAAGCGGGAATGCAACCTAAAGAATATGTTGATATTCAAGCAAAAGCAGCCATAGAATTGTGGAAAACAATGAAAATAGATTATGATAAATTCATAAGAACAACAGATGAATATCACGTTATTGCTGTTCAAAAGATATTTGAGAGATTTTTAAAACAAGGTGATATTTATAAAGGTGAATATGAAGGTTGGTATTGTGAACCTTGTGAAAGCTATTTTACTGAAACACAATTAGTTGATGGAAAATGTCCTGATTGTGGAAGAGAAGTAAAGAAGATGAAAGAAGAAGCATATTTCTTTAATATGAAAAAATATGCTCCAAGATTAATTAAATACTATGAAGACCATCCTGATTTTATTAAGCCTGCATTTAGAAAAAATGAAATGATTAATAATTTCTTAAAACCAGGACTAGAAGATTTATGCGTTACAAGAACATCTTTTAAGTGGGGAATACAAGTGCCAAGTGATCCAAAGCATGTTATATATGTATGGCTAGATGCACTTACAAACTATTTAACTGCTTTGGGATATACATCAGATGATGAAACTTTATTTAATAAATATTGGCCAGCAGATTGCCAAGTAGTTGGTAAAGATATAGCAAGATTCCATTTAATATATTGGCCAATTTTCTTAATGGCACTTGATTTGCCTATTCCTAAAACAATAGTTGTACATAATTGGATTACAATGAAAGATGGAAAAATGTCTAAATCAAAAGGAAATGTTATATATCCAGAACAATTAATTAAAAGATATGGATTAGATGCTACTAAATATTTCTTATTAAGAGAAATGCCAATAGCAACAGATGGATTGTTTACACCAGAAAACTTTGTACAAAGATATAATTTTGACTTGTGTAATGATTTAAGCAATTTATTAAATAGAACAGTATCAATGATAAATAAATATTACGAGGGAAATGCTCCAGAATATAATGGAACTCCAAATGATGTTGACGAAGAATTTGAAAAAGCAGGAGAAAATGTAATTTCAGAATTTGAAGAAAAGATGAATGAATATGAGATATCTAATGCACTTCAAACAATATGGACATATATAGCAAGAACTAATAAATATATTGATGAAACAGCTCCATGGTCATTGGCTAAGGTAGTAGAAGGAGAAAGCGAAGACGAAAAGGAAGTAAAGCAAGAGAAATTAAAATCAGCAATGTATCACTTAGTTGCTAGTTTAAAAGAGATAGCTATATTAATACGTCCATTTTTAAATGAAACATCAAATGAGATATTAAGACAATTAGGAATTGACAACAATGTACAATGGGATGATTTAAAATTGTATAAAAATATAAAAGGCATTCATGTGATTGAAAAAGGTGAACCTATATTTATGAGATTAAACGCAGAAGAGGAAATTGATTACATAAAGAATTTAATGACAAAATAATGAGAAATAAGATATGAAATACTAATGACAGAGAATATTAAGAAAAAAGGAAATATGCAATGAGAAGAAAAGAAATTATCAAGTCAGCATGGGATTTAATATCTTATGGAATGCAACAAGCTGGAATGAGCCAGAGTGAGATTGAAGAATATTTACATAATAATCAAAAAGATATAAGTAATTTTATAGAAAAAAAGTTTTCTAAGTATAAAACAAAAAAAGATGTAATGGCGGAAGCACTAGAGTCTATATCAGAAATAGCAAAAACTAATGAAAGCATTGATGATGTAATTAAGGAATATGAAAAATTAGGTTTCAATAACAAAGAAATAGCTACTCTAAAAAAGGAGTTCATTAGAGCAAGAGTAGAAGATAGAGTTGTAAGATTATATACAGATGAAATGCTTGATGATGAGATGAAGATAAGATGCAGGAATTATAAGAATAATCATCATGAAATACGTGATATAGCCAGAGCTAAAGAAGAAAAAATACGAAATTTATTAGAGCAAGGAAATACACCAGAGGAAATTGCATCAGATAGAGAGCTTAATGTGTGCATAGAAGGTGTATCTGCAATATACAAGCAAATATATGAAAAAAAGCAAGCAGAAGAAGCTAAAAGAGTAAAGGCTGAGAAGGCCGAAGAAACTAAAAGAATAAAAGCTGAGAAGGCAGAGGAAGCTAAAAAAATAAGAGCTGCAAAGGCCGAAGAAACTAAAAGAGTAAGAGCTGAGAAGGCGGAGGAAGCTAGAAGAGTAAGAGCTGCAAGAAGTAAATTGGCGAAACCAGTAGCTATAAAAAGCGTAACAGAGGAGCAATTAAAATCCGTAAGAGACAGAGCGATAGCAGGTGAAAATGTAGAAGATATAGTAGCAGAATATGCAAAGCAAGGATATACAAAAAGGGCTATATCTCACTTAAGAACTGCATTTAATAATGCACAATTAGAAAATAAAATTGTGAGATTGTATACAGATGAAATGCTAGGAGAAGACTTAAGCCAAAAGTGTACAAAATATAAATATAAAAATGCAGAAGTAGGTAGAATTGCTAGAGAAAAGAAAAAGAAAATACAAAGTTTATTAAGTCGAGGCAAAGCTCCAGAAGAAATTGCAGCAGATGAAGAGCTAGATGTGTGTATTGAAGGAGTACTTGCAATACAGAAGGAAATAGAAGCTAGGAAGGCTAAGCGAAAAGTAGCAAGAGAACAGAAAAAGAAAGTTGCAACCATAAAACTAACAGATGAAGAAATAGATTCTATAATAGTTAGAGTAAAAGAAGGCGAAAAATTAGAGGATCTAGTTTCAGAATATCAATGTTTAGGATATAGCAAAAAAGACATATATAGAATTAGACAAACATTTGATAGAGCTAAGAAGGAAATTATAATTGAGAGATTATATCCAGAAGAAATGCTTAGCGAAGAGATGAGAGCACAATGCAGAAATTATAAGAGAAATCATCCTGAAATAACTAAAATTGCAAAAGCAAAAAGAGCAGAAGTACAAAGTTTATTAAAACAAGGAAAGACTCCTGAAGAGATTGCAGAAGATGAAAAAATTAATGTATGTATTGAAGGCGTATTGGCGATAGAAGAAAAGCTAAAAGAAAGAAAAGAAAAACAAGTAGAGTATAAGAAAAGACAAAAAATAAAAAAGAAACAAAAAGAAGAAATGGCAAGGGAGGCAAGAAAAAAAGCAAGAGAAGAGAAAATAAAAGAAGATGAAAGCAAAAGAGAACTAGAGGCTGCAGCTATTGCAGAAATGGAAAAGTGTATTGCTGAACATAAAGAAAAAAGAAAAGAACATAAAGCTAGTAAAAAAGAAAAGAAAATAGTAGTGTCATCAAATTCTGGATATAACAGAATGAATATTCTAAGACAAAGAATAGAAGCTGAAATGAGAAAAGGTCAAAGCCGAAAAGAAGAAGAAGAGAAAGCTACAAATCAAGTCTTAGCTGAATTAGATGAAAATACTAAAACAATGGAAACAATACTTACTAATATGCTAAAGGTAAGAGGTAATAAAATATTAGGCAGATATAAAGGAATGTTCATAAGTTGTGCCGAAAAAGCGATTGATGGTGTAACGACAGAAGAAGACCTGAAAAGAGTAAAAGACCTTATAAGAAAATTTGAATCAAGTGAAAGTGTAAGACAGTATGAGACTACAATTGTAACAAGCAAATTGTATAGAAAAGAGGGAGAACTTAGAGCAAATAAAGCTGGAAGTTCAAGATTTGCTAAAGATGTAATTGATATTGCAAATGGAATTGCTCAAGGAAATATAGATGTAGCAGAAGCAAAAAAGAGATTACAAGGAAGAGATTCTCAGCTAAGAGCATATATGGCTCAAGAAATTCCAGAAAGAGTATTGTCATCAGATGTTATGAGAATAAGAGATAACTTAAGAGAAATAACAGGAGATGATGAAAATACATATTTGATACTAGCACGAATATGCATGAGTGGAGAAAATTATGATACTGTAACAGAGCTATCAAGAGACTATATACAAAATGGTAAAGATGAAAGCACTAAATATGATGCTAAGAGAATGATAAAACAAGCAGAACAAGGAAGAAAATATAGTGAAATATCAAAATCAATACAGACCGCTTTGGCTACAGAAAGCAAAGATATTTCGTATGAAAATAAAACTTATGAGTTAATTCAGGATAAAATTCATCAGTATGATTTAGATCCAAGCAAAATTGTTTTAGGAATACGACCAGATGGAATAAAAATAACACTTGAAAAAATAATGATTAGAGAATATAACAGAAATAAATGAGAATAAAACGAAAACTTCTTATCAAATATAAAAAAGATAAGAAGTTTTTTATTTATTGTTTTTTTAATTTAGGTTTAGCTACAAGTGAGGCAATATATCCGAAGAAAACGGCAGCAGCTATTCCGCCAGCAGAGGCTTTAACACCTCCTGTGAAAGCACCGAGCAGACCAGTTTCTTTGACTGCGTCAATAGCACCTTTAGCTAGGTTTGCTCCAAATCCTGTAAGAGGTACAGTAGCTCCACATCCTGCAAAATCAATTAAATATTGATATATACCAAGTCCACCAAGAATTGCTCCAACTGTAACGTATGCAACTAAGACTCTTGCAGGAGTAAGTTTAGTTTTATCTATTAAAATTTGACCAATAACACAGAGAATGCCGCCGACAATAAAGCAATTTAGTACAGTCATCCAGTTAATACTTTGAAAAAAATCCATTATACACTCCTTTCTTAGTTAAAATTCGATTGAAACAGCATGAGCAATACCGGGGATAGATTCACCTTGTTGGCTTGTGGTTGAATTCATTAAAGCTCCAGTTGCTACTAATAATAGTTTCTTTATTTTTTGTTCTTTCATTAATTTAAATAGATAGCCAGAGAAAACAGTAGCAATGCATGCACAACCACTACCACCGCTGTGTGTATCTTGTTTCTTTTGATTAAACATTAAAACTCCACAATCATTATATCTGGTGCTAATATCATATCCATTTTTCTTGCATAAATCATTTAGTATATCTTTTCCGATGTAGCCGAGGTCACCAGTTATAATTGCATCATAATAATCTGGAGTTCTACCAGTATCTTCGAAATGAGTGCAAATAGTAGAAAGTGCTGCTGGTGCCATAGCAGCCCCCATATTATTAGCATCTTTAATTCCAAGGTCTACGATTATTCCTGGTGTAATATGTGTAATACGAGGGCCGTTTCCTTGCTTAGAGAGTATAGCTGCACCAGAACCAGTTACCGTCCACTGACTAGTTGGAGTACGTTGATTTCCAAGTTCAAGAGGAAATCTGAATTGCTTTTCAGCACTGCAAAAATGGCTTGAAGTAGCACATAGAACATTATTACAAGCACCACTATCCATGAAAACAGATCCAATACATAAGCCTTCTACAAAAGTAGAACAAGCACCAAATAATCCAAAGAAAGGCATATTACTATCTCTCATAGCAAAACTAGAAGAAATACATTGATTTAATAAGTCACCAGCAAACACATAGTCAATGTCTTTTCCAGCGACACCTGATTTTTCTAAAACAGTATTAACAGTTTCTTTGACAAATTTACTTTCAGCCTTTTCCCAAGAATCTTCGCCCCAGAATTCATCTTCTATGCATTTATCAAAATATTCTGCAAGAGGGCCATTTGATTCTTTAGGACCAACAATAGCAGCCGTTTCAAGTATTGTTGGAGGAGTAGTAAGTTGCAAAGTATGTTTTCCTAATTTATTCATTTAATAAACACTCCTTAAATAAAATTTACATTAATAAACAAGCAATGATTCCAATAATAACAGAGCTTGATATACCATATACAAGAACAGGGCCAGCAACTGTAAACATTTTTGCTCCAACTCCCATAATATAGCCCTCAGATTTATATTCCATTGCTGGAGCAACTATTGAATTAGCAAAACCTGTGATAGGTATAAGAGAACCTGCACCAGCGAATTTGCCGATTCTATTAAATACATTTATAGCACTCAAAAATATAGCAATACCAATTAAACTAATTGATACAATCGTAGAGCATGATGTTTGATCAAGACCTTTGTATTTGCAATAGAAAAATATAAATTGTCCTATAGTACAAATTAATCCACCAACCCAAAAAGCATTAAAACAATCTTTTAATATTGGAGAGTTAGGTGATTTTTTGTTCACATATTTGCTGTATTCTTTTGGTGTTTCTGTTGGATTCATAATAAAAAGTTTCCTTTACAAAATTTAAGTTTTATTAGGGTAAGCTTATAAACCTTATCTATCTTTATCAACTAAAAAAGCTACATCAAGATCCACATAATATTCGATAAGCTTATTTACAGAGATTTTGGCTCTTTGATCAAGAATTTTGATAGAAGTAATGTTACTGATAGTTTTAGCAACTTCATTGACAGTTTGAATTATAGCATCTTTCCACGAAACATTAGAAGTTCCAGTCACATGTATATGTTTTTCAATTCCCATAAAAATACCTCCTAAAAATATTTATAGTTAATATTCCCATGTTTGCAAAAAATATACAAAATTATGAAATTGAAATATTTACAAACAAATGTTTATGTGTTAAAATGAATAATATTCAGTTAGTAGGAGGAAACAAAAGATGATAGCATACTTAAAAGGAATAATTGACATAAAAAGACAAGATTATGTTGTAATAGATGTACATGGTGTAGGGTATAAGATATTTATGCCAGAAGGAGCAATACAGAATCTTGAAGTTGATTCAGAAGTTAAAATATATACTTTTATGAGAGTAAGAGAAGATGACGTAAGTTTATATGGATTTTTAAATGTTGAAGAACTTGCAATGTTTGAACTATTGATTAGTGTTGGAGGAATTGGGGCAAAGTCAGCAGTGGGAATATTGTCAAATATAGCACCATCAAAATTTGCATTAGCTGTTATAACAGATGATGTAACTACTTTAAAAAAATTACCGGGAATAGGTGCTAAAACTGCTCAAAGAATTATATTAGAATTAAAAGATAAGATAAAGACACAAGAAGCAACTGAACAAGAAAATGAGATAAAACAGAAGATAGAAGTAAGTGATAGTGCTAAAGATGCTATTGAAGCATTACAGGTACTTGGATATACTCGCAGAGAAGTTGAAGAGGCTATATCTAAGATAGGAGAAAGCAATTTGACAACAGAGGAAATAATAAAACGAGGATTAAAATATTTAGGAAGATAATGAAAGGCAGAGGTAAAAGTGGACTTAAGTAAACCATTGGCATATAGAATGATGCCTAAAACATTGGATGATTATGTAGGACAAGAACATATTTTAGGAGAAAATAAAATATTATATAGAACAATTAAAGCAGATAGATTATCTAGTATAATATTATGGGGCCCTCCAGGATGTGGAAAAACATCGCTTGCGAAGGTAATAAGCAATACAACAAAATATAAGTTTATTAAATTAAATGCTGTAACAGCGGGTGTAAGTGATATAAAGAATGCAATAATAGAATCTGAAAATTTATTAATGAATCCAAGTGGTAAGTGTATATTATTTATAGATGAGATTCATAGATTCAATAAATTGCAGCAAGATGCGTTACTTCCTTATGTAGAGAATGGAACTGTAATATTAATTGGAGCAACTACAGAAAATCCAAGCTTCGAAGTGATTTCAGCGCTCTTGTCCCGTTCGACGGTTTATGTGCTTGAGTCTCTCAAAGAAGAAGACTTAAAAGAGCTGCTCCATCGTGCGCTTGAGCGCGAATATCTGGGCCTTAAAGTCAATGAAGAGGCTGAGAAAATCCTCATCGGACTTGCTGACGGCGATGCCAGACGCTTCCTGAACGCTCTGGAAGTTTCCGCCACGATGGCAAAAGATCGAGGCATTAAAGTCATTGATGAGAAGTTCGTTCGAGCAGCATTACCTGCAACGATTCGCCGATTTGATAAGGGCGGTGATAACTTTTATGACCAAATTTCCGCTCTGCATAAATCCGTTCGAGGATCAGATCCCGATGCGGCTCTGTATTGGATGTGCAGAATGCTCGACGGCGGCGTGGATCCCTTGTACATTGCACGGCGCTTAATGCGGATGTCGATCGAAGATATCGGCTTGGCTGATCCTCGCGGAATGGAGATCACGACCAATGCCGTTGATATTTACGAAAGACTCGGCTCCCCGGAAGGTGAGTTAGCCCTAGCCAATGCGGTTGTGTATTTGGCCTGTGCTCCGAAGTCAGTCTCGGTTTACAAGGCATTTAATAAGATGAGGGCGTTTGTAAAGCAGGACGGAACTCGTCCCGTTCCGATGCACATTCGCAACGCTCCGACAAAGCTCATGCAAAAAGTCGGAAACGGCGCCGGTTATCGTTATCCGCCGGATGAACCCGGATCCTTTGCCGCCGGCGTTAAATACTTTCCGGATGATATGGACGAGATTCGGGTTTACAAACCTTCGCCCAGAGGCCTGGAAATCAAGATCGGCGAGAAACTCGCTCAGCTTCATGCGTTGAACGAGGAGGTCAGAAGAAGCGGCGATATGCCAAAAGGCAGAAGTGTCGGAACGAAACAGGCCAGCGAACCTGACCCGAACATTCACACCGAATAAAAATAAGTGAGCCTCGCAAAGCGAGGCTCAAGTCTTAATTAAGCGAACATTTCGCTTGAGAGGTAACGATCTCCGCTGTCCGGAAGCAGAACAACTATATTTTTGCCTTTATTTTCAGGCAGTTTGGCAAGCTGTGTTGCGGCGGCTAAAGCGGCGCCGGCAGAAATGCCGACCAAGAAACCTTCTTCTTTGGGAAGTGCCTTGCCGGCTTCATAAGCTTCTTGAGCGCCGATCTTAATAATCTCATCGATAATTTTTG
>OMGL01000535.1_pt1 | contig 29136 bp, 48 predicted proteins | sample 1645831 | NCBI WGS metagenome assembly OMGL01 (sample SAMN00849301, study PRJEB25192) | human gut metagenome | reverse complement strand
GCGCGACCTTGCCAAGGTCGAGGCCGCGGGTTCGAGTCCCGTCTCGCGCTCTTTTATTTAAGCCTTGAAAACATTGGTTTTTCCTTTGTTTTCAAGGCTTTTCTTGTGTTTTGTGGTTTAAAAGCGGAATGAATTATTCCGCTTATGGAACACGTTTTTCAGTGCTAATATCACACGGAATATCACACGGGATCTGTCCTCCGGAACTGATGAGAGCAAAGTGCTGATTGATGACGATTGTCTGTTTCTGAGCCTCTTCGGAGATGGCATCCCGGTAGACGGCTTTCATCATGTTATCAGTCTGCCAGCCGCCCCGCTGGATAATGTACTGATCCGGAACGCCGATGGCGTGCATGATCGAAGCGGAATAGTGGCGAAAATCGTGGAAACGAAATTCTGGAAGTCCGGATCGCGACAAGGCTCTTTTGAAACGCTTTGCAATCGCATCCGGATTTGTTGGGACTAAATATCCCTTGATGCCGGACAGTCTCTCGATTACCTGCGTCGGAAATTCGACGTGTCGGTTTGAGGCGTAAGTTTTGGGAGTTTTTTTGATGAGCCATTGGCCGTTTTTATCGCGTACGCGGCTCTTATTTACGATCACAATATTCCCGCGAATGTCCTTGTCTGTCAGAGCGCAAATTTCTCCGCGGCGCAAAGGACCGAACGCAGCCAGCAGAACGGCTCTTTCCAGTTCTGGATCGCTTGCGATTAATTGAATAAAGGTTTTCACGTCGGAATCGGATGGACAGTACAGCTCCGGGCGCTCTTTGGCAGGTAATGTCACGTCAAAAAACACGTGCTTTTGAAACATTTTGATCGCCGGAAGAAAAAGGCCATAGGTATTGCTAACCGTTTTAGGCGACAGATGGCGGCTTAAATCGGAGATCCAGATCTGCACGCCCTCATCGTCTAATTCGTCGAGGTGCAACTTTCCAAACTGACCACAAAATCGAACATTGTAAAGAGATTCGTAGCCGCGTATCGTTCCAGGGGACAGGGCACCGTCTTTGGCGTCAATGTACCTGCGGACGGCTTCCTGGACTGTCAGGTCACAGTTATCCTTTTTCTTTTGTCCGCGCTTTCGTTCAAGCTGCCATTCACTCCGCATGGCTTTCGCTTCTGCCAGTGTCGGAGCTGTAAAGCTTTTATAATGCTTCTTACCGTTTTCATCGGTATAATCGTATGCCTGGAGCCGGACAGAGCCGGACGGCAGGCGGTGTTTCTGTTTCCTCGGCATAAATACCACCCATCCTTTCAAAATGTAAAAAAGAGTATAAAAAATACACCCCCTTGAAGGATGCTCCGGAAACTGATATAATAACGTTGCATATATTTATTCTCAGTTTTTGCGGTACATCCTGCAAAAGCAAATCATCCAGAACCGTCCAGTGCGCCAACATTGGGCGGTTTGTTTTTTGTGAATTAATTTGTTTCAAAATATTCTAAGCGTAGACAGCCGGAATATCCATTACGCGGTTTTGCAATTACCCCATAAAAAGTATACTGTGCCCCGATGTTAAAGGAAACAAAGTGATCCGGATTGGCATAAATAATATATGTATCATTACCAGAAGAAACCTCTAATTCCATATTCGGGAAGCTCCAAATAGATGCTTGAACAACACCTGTAAGAAAAGCCTTCTCGCCTTGATTAAGTGGAGCTGACATAGCGTCAGAAGAGTATCCTTCGTATATTGAAGTGTCTACTTGCTGATTAATGTTTGATTTGTTAATAACGGATAAGTAGGGTTGTAAAGTTAAATAGCCCGGTTTAATTACAAAGAAATAGTCCCTGCTTTCCACAAAAGCACTGAGACTGCTTCCGTCGTAAGAATTAACCAGTTGCTCCACTAAAGAATCACAGTCGGAAAAATCTATTTCAGATGCCGCACAAATTGAAAGAGCGATGAGCTGTTTCAAAGTGTGACCGTCCGCTTTTTCTGGAAGCTCAACATCAAAAGACAGAAGTGCTGGATCATCGCTTGCTTCAAAACGAACATCTGGACTTACGCCATCAAGAGGCGTATTGATGCAAAATTTATAACTTTCTCTATCACCAGAAATTATAATATTACCGACTGAAAATCCCGAAAAGCCAGAGGCTTGAATAGCAGCGTGAAAACCATCCTGAGTTTTTTGAACGGAGGACGGAATATTCTCGGCAACTGGATCGGCAGTGTCGGTAGGGACCTGAGTACTGGCTTCAGTTTGAGAAGTTTCGCTGGAGCTACAACCAGATGCAAGAAGCATCACAATAAACAATGCGGCAAAAGATCGTTTTTTCATGAAAATCATTCTCCCTTAATCTTTTGTAAAAATAAAAATATCACACATCCTAATACCGGAGGGATGTGAAAATGAAGAAACTAGAGGTTTTAACATGGCGAGCCAGAACTGAAAAAGGCCTGACACTCAAACAGCTTGAAGAGCTGACTGGAATCGGAAAGACCACGCTGAATAATATCGAAAATGGTCTTGTGTGGCCGACCCTCAAACAGCTGGAGGACATCGCCCGCGCCCTTGGCGTAAGAATAAGTGACTTATACGAATCTGACTATAAGTGATTATAACATTTTTAAACAACCAGCGAGCCGGCTTGCGAACGGTTTCCCGATATCGGGAAAAGCATCGCCAAATGCTTCCAGAACTGTTCCATATCGGTTAGAATGGAATCAGATAAGGAAGAAGGTGATGCGAATGGATACACGCTGCAAGATCGGAAAACTGCTGGACAAAATCACTTCGCAGCAGGCACTGGAACGAATCTACAGATTCATCCAGTATGTGTATATACATAGTCACACCGAGTAGCAGGAGGGGAATCAGGGCAGCCGCCCTGGTTCCTTTTCTTTTGTGCTAAACATCCTCAGATTTCTTGTTTTTCTTTTCTAAAAATTTCTTGATACAATTTTCAGCCTGTTCCCGCAGCTCCTTCGGGAGCTCCACATACATCTCAACCAGCATTCGATCAAAATCGCTTAAATCATATTGAGTGCACAGCTCATCCAGAACTGTCTGCGGCAGGTCGTCAAATATCTCACCCTCTCCATTAATAAGATAATCGTAACTGACGTTGTATTCGCGACAGATGGATCGAACCATCTGGTCGGTCAGAGAGTTCTCAGACTTTTCTATCTTGAAAATAGCGGTTTTTCCGACACCTAGCTTTTCTCCGAATTTCTCCAACGTGAGATTTAAACTCTTTCGAATCTCATGGACGCGCTCTCCTTGTGTCATGGTGTTCACCTCGCTTTCTATAAATAACAATAGCACGAACGAAGAAAAAAATCAATAAAAAAAGTTCCCCAAGGGAACAAAAAAATATTGACAGAATCCCTTTAAGGAACTATAATGTAGCTATAAGGAACAAGAAAGTGAGGAAAACAAAATGGAATTTAAAATTTTTGAAACCATAAAGGAAGCGTTCGAAGCTTCCACCCACAATAACAACCGCTTCTTAAAGGCTTTAAAGTCCGTGAAGTGGGAGGCTGAATTTACAGCCGACGGCGAGTTTTATTTCTGCCTTGGTTCATTCACATTCACAACCCCATCCTTAAACCCGTTTGAGGTAACAAAGGACTGGGCTGCCTGCGGAATGTTCGCGGACGGCAGCACGATTTACCTTCATTAATTACATAGAGCCGGGGCAATGTCCCCGGCGGAAAGAGAGGCGATAAGAATGAATGCAGAAGAGTACAGCGGCTGGATTACAGAAATCTATAAACACTATGGATTAGATAAGGACGCAGAAGCCGTTGAAACAGGAGATGCTGAAAAAGTAGATTTCTTAATCGGAAAAGAAAGCGACATTACCGAGCTGACCGGAAACATGGCTGGATTCGGAATTGAGCAGAGTCAGACGGTGACAATCGAATACGATAAGGGCTACGGCTACTTTGTGGCAAAAAGAAGAAAAAGAGGAGCCCCTAACGGGACTCCAAAGAAATTGTAGAATCAATATGATTCCGAAGCGGGCAAGAAGCAAGCGAACATTCTGGATGGAAATTGCAGTGATAACCATTTCCTGAGTCGAATGTTACCAGTTCAACCTGTTTGCTATAGGGGCATTTATGTATAGTGCCAGCGGAAATATATTTTTTCTCCATAGCCGTTCTCCTTTCTTCTGTACTCGACCCTGGCGGGGATCTGTAAGTACAGTATAGGACGGGAGGCGGGAGAAAACAACAGAAAGGAGTGCAGACCATGAGAAAGAACGAAAACATCAACGAGAAAGTGAAAGCCGCGGAAGAGATGGCAGCCATGCTCAAAGAGCTGAGCGAGGACGACAGCAAGGTGATCTACGGTGTCCTGATGGCGCTGAAAATGAGAAACGAGATGGAAAAGGAAGCCGGTTGATAGTGCGACCGACGGGAAAGGAGGGCAATCATGGGGCGGGAAATTTTAAAAACTCCAGATTACTGGTATTGGTCTAAAGACTGGGCGAATGCCATCAAGACCCGGACTGGCTGGACGGAGGAAGAGCTGGCGGAGAGAATCGGGACAAGCTCCCGGAACCTGAGAAATCTCATTAACAAGCCGCCAACCGGAAGAACGTTGCTGCTCCTGCGTCTGCTGAAAGAGTACAAGGAGAAGACCGGGCAGGATCCGATGGAAGATATAGCATAAGGATAGGAGAGGAAAACGATGAAAAACGTAGAATTGGAAATCAAAACCATTGATGGCGAAGTTTCGCACGAAGAGGCGGACATTGTCCTGACTCTGGGAGTTAGTGAGGACGCCACAGGCTTCGGCGGATGCTTCGGCGGTGGAAAAATAAAGAAAATGGTTGGGTTCGAATGCTTTGCGAGAGCACTGGCGAGAGCAATGAAGCCGCTCTTTAAAAATGGACTTGAACCATTCTTATTTCTGAAGGTGGTTATCGAAGTATTTGATGAGGAATACAAAGACCGCGAGCCAGAGGAAGAAAGCCTGGTATAGGTGACGGAGATGCGCAATGCAATTCTGTAGGAGGCGTAGGGAATGACGTTAAAAGAAAGAAAAATTGTAAAAAGGCTCAACCATCCGGTTTACACAGCGGATTTTCTCGAAAGATGGATTTGTAGAAATGACAATGTGAACATAAATGCGCCTGCAGCGTTACAGGCAATGGGCGCGAAGGGATTTTATGAAGCGGTGAAACAAATGGCAAAATTTAACGAAGATGAGTTCGTAAACACTCCGTTATGGCGCGAGTTGTTCCGTACGGTCAGCGAGTGGGATGAGGCACTGGGAAATAAAGCCAAGGAAACACAGGAAACCCTGCTCACGGTGCAGGATCGGAGGAAATGCGAAGAGTGGGACGGAATCAGCCGCCACTGTGAGGATAAATTCAAGGTATTCAAACTTATGTTCGAACAATTTTACGGGATGAAAATCTACTTTGTGCGGGATGCTGACAGCTACGGTGTCTGTAATGAGGATCGGAGTGTCTGGATCGTGAAAGGATGGCGAGAACAAGATGAATACGGTTGAGGAAATAAAAGCGCCATTGTTTACAAATAACGCCAGAAAAATGGCTGGGCGCCCGTTGAGAAGAAAAAAGGACAAAAGAAAGCGTTTTTATACCAGACACGTGACAGATGAAGATTTTAGTGCATGGTACGAATGGATCTCGGGGGAGAAAGGAGCGAAATGAAGGTAAAGGAGCTGCTTGGAGTTTTGATAGTAGCGGATCGGATCAGAATCTTTAGGGACGAGAAAGAGTTGTATTCCGGGTATAAAGAGAATATCGCATACCGGGATCAGAGCGTGCAGGATGTCCTGGAGGCGGAGGTCAAGAGGTTCCGCTGCATCCCAGAGGTTACGCATAAGCACTGGCAGGAGCTTGGGCTGATGTCTCCGTTAAGCCCGGAGGACACACCGAAATATGAGTTTCAAAACCTCAACCTCCGGACCTATTACGAGATATACATATAAAAGCGGATCGAAAAGCCGAAACAGGGTCCGAGAACCCTGTCCGGGCACGATGGCAACGTGTCCGCCGATGATGGCAAGCCAGAACCAGATCAAGAAAAAAAGGAGGGAACCGACCATGAGAGCAGGAAAGATTATTGAGCTGTACCAGCCAGAGCGCCAGACGAGAAGCAGAACGCAGCGGGATATAATGCAGGCAAGATATGAGGAGGCGATGAACTGGTGCCATATCACACTGGATGCAGCGATCGCACTCGGAATTGTCGCATTTGCAGAGACGGTGCTGTTGGTTTTTACAAAATAAAAAGGACATTCGGAAGCCGTCAAGATCCGAATGTCCAAAGATTGACTGATTAGGTCAACACACATCGTATCTATACAATAGCACGATCGACCTCAAAAGTCAATAAAAGTCGGAATTTAAGGCATTTCCAAACTGTTCAGAAAAGCGTTCCGGAACCGTTTGGAATCCGCCTTTTCCGGGCTTGTAATGGATACCATCAAGTCAACGAAAGAGGTAGATCACATGAGACAGATTAAAGGGCAGGATAAGAGACACAGAAAGAAGCCATTCTATATCCCCTATGATTATGAGGCTGCATATCAGAATCAGATAGAGAATCTGGAGGAAGAGGCAGCAAAGAGGGCGCTGGAAGAGGGAACGGTCAGATATATCTATGCAACAAAGGAGATCCGGGCAGCAGAACAGCTGGAGGTTGAGATCTACCCAGAGTTTACCCGCAAGAGAGTGGGGGAGATTCCGGAGGCGGGACGGAGAAAGCTGGACCCGAAAGCAAAGCGGGACCTCAACGAGAAGAACAGCCGGAAGCAGTGCGAGCGGGTTATCAATGCGAATTTTGGGGACGGCGACATCTGGGCGACCTTCACATATTCCGCCGACTATGCTCCGGTCAGCATGGAGGTGGCGCGGAGCAATATGCAAAATTACATCCGGAGGCTCAACTACCAGCGCCGGAAGCGTGGCCTGCCGAATGCAAGATACGTCTATGTGACGGAGCAGGGCGATAAGGGCAGATGGCATCATCACATAGTCCTTGATGGGGACATAGAGATGGACATTGTCGAGAGCCTGTGGATCTACGGTAAGCGTAACCAGGTGCGCCGTCTGGAAAAGGACGAGAATGGTCTGGTCGGAATGGCTAAATACATATCAAAGCCGAAGGGAAAGGACAAAGGAAAATATCAGAAAACGTGGACACCGTCCAAGAACCTCCGGAAGCCGAAGGAGACCAAAAACCACTACAAGACCAAGCAGTCTCACGTTAATAAGATAGTGCGGGGGGAGCTGCCGGTGCAGGAGCATCTGGAGCGGTGGTACGCAAAGGACAGATATGAATTTGTCGAGGCAGAAATCCGGCACAACAGATGGAATGGTCAGTATTATATTTACGCCAGGATGCGCCAGAAAGCTGTTCCGCCTCCCGGAAAAGCCAGAAAAAGAAGATGTTAAGCGAGGGGAGGTGTGAAAGTGACATTTATAGCAAACCCAAACATGGACAGGATGAGAAGTAAGATCCTGAAAGCACTCGGTAATGGCAAGAAAATGGGACTCAGTGATCTGGCGGCGGCGATCGGAGAAACCAACACCCAGACGAACTCAGTCATCCGGTCGCTCCGAAACAAGGGTAAGGTGATCCAGGAGGGCGGCGGTCGCTCGGGAATCAAAGCACTCTACTCCCTCAGCGGCAGCGAGGAAGAAAAACAGCGGTGGAAAGAGGAAGAGGAGCGGCTGAGAAAGCAGGGGATCTGGCAGAAAGAGCTGGATGCCACCAGAAAGCGGATAAAAGAGGGCGAATGCCTGAGAATACCGATATATGGCGGAAAAAGAGTTGACGGCGGAGAGATAACAGTCTACAGGGTGGCGAGAGTCGTCAGCAAGCACAGGCGTTTGGTTCGCCTGTCGGATGGACATGACGCGACCTATGCGGAGCTGGCGGTGTATTACCGAGGAAAGAGGCTGGATTGGAGATAGGGGCCTGGAGCGCCTACCGAGAACAAGTTTCGAAATCACGAACAATGGGAAAGGCTGGCAGCAGATTCTGAAAGAAGCTATGGAGGAGCAAAAAATGATAGAAGTAAAACTTACGCCAAGGAAACCGTCTGAGTCCGGCGGCTATCTGATGATGCCGATGGTGGCAAATGTGCCAAAAAGTCGCCCAGGATGGAAAGTAGTTAAGTGCCCGGAATGCGGGGCAGCGTGCTGGCATAGACCGGAACAGGAAAAAATCAAGGCGGCAGCAGTTTGTACGATGTGCGCCTTAAAACATGGGACAGGGAGGAAATAAATGATAATCGAAAGAATTGGAAGAGCGGCCATGCTGGAGCAGATGGGAGAAGAGGCGGCAGAGCTGTCGAAAGCAGCACTTAAACTGGCGCGGGTATTAAGAGGAGAGAATCCTACACCTACGACCAAGGAAGAGGCAGAAAAGGACTTGATAGCAGAGTTCACGGATGTTCAGCATTGCGCCGGAGAATTAAAGCTGGAAACTGACTGGCGGCAGATTGACGCGAAAAACCGACGTTTTAAACAGCGCATGGATGAGATGGTGCTGGATAGGGAGAGAGCCCGGATCCGCGAAGAAATCATCGAGAAAGCGAAAGAGATGGGCGGCTGCGACGCATCGGATGAGTACGCGAAAGGATGGGATGCAGCGTTTGCTGCTATCTGTGAGGGATTGAGACGGAGAAAGCAAGAGCAGGCAGCGAATGAATCAGATAATAAGATATCCAGGCAGTAAGGCACGGCTGGCGGATTGGATCATCGGTTACTTCCCGGAGCATCATAGCTATTTGGAGCCGTTCTTGGGTTCTGGAGCTGTCCTGTTTCGAAAGCCTCGGAGCCCCATAGAGACGGTCAATGATCTGGATGGGGAAGTTATCAACCTGTTTGAATGCATCCGAAGAGATCCGGATCGTCTGGCATGGGAAATCTATAACACACCGTATGCAAGGGAGACATATGAGGCAGCAGATGAGCCGGTAGACGCCTACAGTAGGGCGACAAAGCTCTGCATCCGGGCGAATCAAGGCTACGGCTTTAGGACGGCAGGGTCCCCGGCAGGCTGGAAAAGGGATGTATGCGGCAGAGAAAAGGCATACACGGCGCGGGACTGGTGCCGCCTGCCGGATGCCATCATGCAGGCGGCGGAACGACTGCGGGGAGTACAGATAGAGTGTATGGACGCGGTCATGCTGATCCAGCAGTACAACCACCCGAATGCGCTGATTTATTGCGATCCTCCGTATGTCCTCGGCAGCAGGACAGGAAAGCAGTATAAACACGAGATGAGCGACAAAGATCATGAGCGATTGCTGCAGGTGCTTCTGCGGCATACGGGACCGGTGTTGATAAGTGGCTATGACAATGAGATATATCGAGATATGCTTCGGGGCTGGCATCTGGAAACAAAAATGGAATACTGCCGGGCGAATAAGCAGCGGGAAGAATGCCTCTGGATGAATTTTGAACCAGAGGGACAGATGAGGATGTTTTAAAGGAGGACAAGCCAAATGATGATTGAAAAGATTGGAAAGCCTGCCATGTTGGAACAGCTGGCAGAAGAGGCAGCAGAACTTTCACAGGCAGCGCTTAAACTGGCGCGGGTATTAAGATGCGAGAATCCTACACCTACGACCAAGGAAGAGGCAGAAAAGGACTTGATAGCAGAGTTCACGGACGTTCAGCATTGTGCTGGAGAATTAAAGCTGGAAACTGACTGGCGGCAGATTGATGCAAAGAATCGTCGCTTTAAAAAACGCATGGATGAGATGGTGCTGGATAGGGAGAAAGCCCGGATTCGCGAAGAAATTCTCGAGAAAGCGAAAGAACTGGGCGGCTGTGACGCGGTCGATGAGTTTGCCAGGGGATGAGATGCAGCCTGTGAGGCACTGATGGAGAAATTCAAAGGACGGAATGAAAATGAATGAGAAAACCTGTTCGAACTGCCTGTTCGAATACACCTGCGATTGGACACCGGCAGCAGGAGAAGATGCCTGTGAAGGCTGGACAGAAGACAAGGAGTCAGAGAATGGAACGCTTAACGAGTAAACGAGTAAACGGCATCAAGTCCGGCTATTGGTCTGCAGCCAAAAAGGACGAGCTGATCGCCAGACTGGCAGAATACGAGGATACCGGAAAGACTCCGGAAGAGATCCAGGGATTTGAAGAGACTGCCAGGAAAATGGTGGAGAGAACGATCTCTTTGCATCGAGAATTGAAAGCTGAACAAAGCAAGGATGAATGGATCCCTGTATGTAAAAAACTGCCAGAGCTGGAAACGTGGGTTCTGGCAACAGTAAAACGTCACCGCTGGATCAGCGACTACAAAGAAGATGTGCCGGATGATTGGAAAGTAGATTATCCGGAAGTGCTCTATGGTACCCTGGCAAAGCGAAATGCTGAGGGTTGGTGGTACATCGACATGGAATGCGACAGCTTGAATTACGACCTAAACCCAGAAGACTATGAAGGGGAAGAAGATTTAAGCTGTCCGCGGGTGGAGGTCCTTGCCTGGAAAATGATTCCGAGAGGCTGCGGGAATGAAAGAAACTGAACGAGGACGCATTTACCTGTGCGCGCTCTATGTAGGAAATCGAAAAGAAATCAGTAAAGAAGTCCAGCAGATAAGGATCCAGAGAGATGATATTTACGGTTACATAGTCGAAACGGAGAACGGCCGGGCATATGGATATCCGACTATGTCCGACCTCTGGAGAGACTGGAAAAGGGGTTAAATCATGACACGAGCAGAAAGACGAAGAGCCGCACGGCAGCAGGAGGCGGCAGAGGTACGCTATCAGCTGACGGCAAAGGAAATCCGAGAAATCGAGAAAAGAGCGATCGAATCAAAAAAAGAACAGATTCGTGACAGCATCATGAAAGAGGTGCAAGAGGAGTGGCAGAGAAGAGAGGAGATGTTGAGCGGGAAAGATGATGGCGAAATCGTCCAGAATGTTCTCTGTCTGCTTCTGGCAGTCCCGGTTAAGGTACTCTGTGAAAAATTTAAGTGGAAACCATATCCGATCGACAAGGAAGAAAATAAAAACTCCAGGATCTTAAAGTTCTCGGAGGCAGTCATCCGGGAAACGAACGAAGTTTTTGCAGACAAAAACATAGATATCCGGACATATGGAGAAGAAGTATATCGAAAATATGGAATTCGGTACCGGATGGAGGAGGAGAAAAAGGATGAAGAATAAAGAGCTGATTGAATATTTGCGGGGATTTGACCCAGAAAGCGAAGTGTATATCGGAGCGGTAAACGTCACCGAAAGAAAAAAATATCACACAGAAATGGTTGCGCTGACAGACGGACCGATAGCTGCAATTTTCTTAAATGTAATCGGAGAGGTTGGCTTTGACGAGGCGGAACGCCAGACAGCCGAAGAAATAGAGAACGAGGCGGAAAGAGAATCAGAAAGCGAGACAGAATGAAACAGCTACATGGATTATTTGACGAGCAGACGGGGCAGCAGATTTCGGGGGAATACACATACGCAGAGATCGCCAGGATAGCAGGACGGACATGTGCGACGGTTATTCGAGCAGATGATAGCGGATATCTGGTAGCAGGGAGATATCGAGTTCTTCCGGATCCGATACTGGCGGAGTGGGACGAGGCGAGGGAAAAGATTCTCTATCTGACCAGGAGGATTGATAAAAATGGGAATAGGCATCTTAAAAAGAATCATTAAAAGGCGAGGCGGGAAAGTGAAGAAAAAAGAGGTTGAATGCTGCCAGAACTGCCGGTATTGTATAGAGCTTCCGAAAGGCAACAGATACGGGGACGTTGACTACATGTGCGGCATAGATGGCTACTATCTTGCTAGCATAACCGCTGACCGGAACAAGGTCGGACGCTACACGGTCGGCGGGAAAAGACTAGAATGTCGGTATGAAAGGAAAAAGTTGGATGAATTTGAGGAACAGGCTGAGAAGTGAGGACACAGAGCAGATCAATGTGATCCAGTGGGCGAGATGGCAGCAGGAGAGACACCCGGAGTTAAAACTCCTGCATCACTGCCCTAATGGTGGGAGCCGGAACAAGGCGGAGGCGGTCAAGCTCAAACAGATGGGCGTTGTAGCCGGTATTCCGGATCTCTGCCTGCCGGTGCCGGAGGGCATCTACAGCGGTTTATACATAGAGCTTAAATATGACCAGGGCACATTGCAGGAGAGCCAAAAAGAGGTACTTCGGGAGTTGGCAGAGGTCGGGAATTACTGCGCGGTCTGCTATGGAGCGGACGAGGCGATCAAGGTCATCGAGGAGTATATCAATTTGTGGCCGATTAATGAAGGCGAAGGGAAAAATAACGATAGGATGAAGAATCCGAACTTGAGAATCTACAAGGATGGACAGGTCAAACAGATATCAAGAAAGAAAAACTACGAAAGAATTTGAAAATTGACATAGGAGGACACACATCATGAAAATTATCGCGGTAATGACCCAGAAGGGCGGAGTAGGAAAGACAATGACAGCCTCGTCGCTGGCTTATATTCTCGGAGTCGAGAAAGGCAAGCGGGTGCTCATCGTAGATGCCGACCAGCAGGGCAATATTTCCATGCTGTACGGTAAATTTGAACCGGAGGGGACGGGAATGTCTGAGTTACTGGAAAAGCACGCCTCCGTCGGCGGACCATATGACACGGAAGACCTGATAAAAGAAACGGAATGCGAAAACGTCAGCATCATTCCGGCGAACGGCTTCCTGATGCAGACAAACGCGAATCTCTTAAAGGATGAGCAGGACAACCAGATCCTCCGCTTCCGGATGGCGATCGATGATGTCCGCGATCAATACGATTATTGTATCGTGGATTGTGGCTTACTGATGGACATGACGGCGATTAACGTCCTTGTGACTGCGGATCTCGTAGTTCTCCCGGTTAAAGTCGGGGGCTTTGAGATTGAGGCGATCACAAATATGCAGGAGCAGCTGGACGACCTCCGGGCGTTTAACCCAGAGGTCAGAATGAAGTTACTCATGACGATGCGCCAGAAGAATGGGACGAGTTGCCAGGTTGAGGAATGGCTGAAACAGTCGTCAGGTCAGGAATGCTTCCAGACGGTCGTCAGACGATCGATCATCGCTGAGAGAGCCACGATGGAGCGAGTACCGCTGCCGAAGTTTTCTAAAAACGGAATCGTGACAAAAGATTATAGAGCCGTCGCGGATGAGTTGTTAAAGGATGTGGAGGGGTAGCGGCTCCCCTCCCGAAATGTGGATAATGTGGAAAAATACGAGGATAAAGGACAAGGAGGATAAGCAATGGCAGCAGGTTGGAGCGTCTTGGATGCGCTCAATAAAAACAGCAGGGCGGCAGCGGAGAATACGCCGAAAGCGAGGTTCCGGACGCGTGATATCAGCGTCGCAAAGATCTACAGCAACGATAAAAACTTTTACTCGATGCAGGATATAGAGGAGCTGGCAGACCTCATCCTCGCGGTGGGACTGATAGAGAATATAGCGGTTACATATGCACCGTGCGAGCTGGGAGAATATCGCATCATCTCCGGCGAGAAGAGATATAGAGCACTCAACCATCTAATTGAAAGCGGTCACACAGAATTTGAAATTGTAACGTGTCAGATTCTGACACCGGCGGAGGAGTGTGAAGAGATGGTGCAGCTCATCATTGCCAACTCCTACCGGACAAAGACGGTAGGCGATCAGCTGGAGGAGGCAAAGCGGCTCAAGGAGTCCTTGCAGTACATGAGAGACCACGACCTCACATTGCAGGGAGCCAAGCTGTCCGGCACAAAGCTCCGGGACGTAGTGGCGGGTATCATGCGGCTGTCAGCAACCAAGATCGCGCAGATTGACGGCATCAATGCAAATCTGATTCCGGAATTTGTGGAGCAATTAAAGGACGGTAAGCTGACGTTCTCGGCAGCCTATGAGCTCTCCGGGATGCCAAGGGAAGAGCAGAAAGAGCTTCTGGCAGCACATGAGGGCAGAGAAGCGCCTACCTGGAAAGAGGTCAAGGACGCCAAGAGGCAGGAACAAGAGCCGGACCCAGACAATCTGCCAGGACAAATGGAATTTCCGCGAGATTTTGAGGGAGGCGCTGCGGATGAGGCGGAAAATGAGAATGCAGCTGAAAACGGTCAGGTGTCAGAGTCTGACACCCAGGTAAACCAGTCAGAGCAGTTAAGCCAGCCAGAGCCGGGGCAGGAGGATGATGCGGCATGGCAGCAGGCGCACCCGGACAGCATCACGTCTCTGTGCTACTCCTGCAAAAGATACGCGGATTGCAACGTAAAGACAAGCACCTGTGAGAACTGCGATCAGTATGTCAATAAAGCAGAGGCGGAGAAAACGCCAGAGCAGCGATACGATGAGGAGCAGGCAGCCATCGACCGGGAGACTGCCAGAAAGTTGGAGGGGATGGCTCGGGAGGAGAAGCTGAATAAGCTCCCGTCAGAGACAGAAGAACCGATAAGCGTCAGCCTGTCCGTGACGGAATACACGGACATCATCGCCGGGAGAAAAAAATATTTGATATTAAAAAACATCAAGATAAAACATGGAATGGTTGTGACAGCGATCGAGATGAGCCAGGGAGAGCAGACGGGGAGAAAGATGGAGCTTGCGATCGTCGGTGTGGATGATGCCAGCACATCCTCGGCGCTGGTAGATGGCTATTGCGTCGCGGGGATACAGAGAGTTTGAAAAGATACCAGAAGCATAGGAAAGGAGAAAAATGATATTTTTAAATTCGCCGTTTGAAATTCTGGATAAGGCATTTAAGAGCCTTTATCCAGATAAGGAGTATATAGCTTTTATGGGAGAGAACCTGGAAGATGAGGAAGGAAAAGCGGTATTTGGATATACAGAGTACCTTGACGGAGAAAAGCCGGTGATTACAATCGACGCCGGTTTGACCATCAAAGACGCGACAGAAATATTTGCACATGAGCTGGCGCACGTGGCAGCAGGGATGGAAGCAGAGCACGGAGAAAAGTGGGAACGGGAATTTGAACGCATCCAGAAGAAATACACGGAAATAGGAGAGGAAATGTTTAAAGGAGGAACATGGGGAAATGAATAAAGTCATCTTAATGGGACGATTAACAAGAGATCCGGAGGTCAGATATTCGCAGGGTGAGAGGTCAATGGCAATCGCCAGATATACGCTCGCAGTAGACCGCAGGGGCAGCAGGGACGGAGGCGGACAGACGGCGGACTTCATCCCATGCATCGCATTCGACAGAGCGGGAGAGTTTGCGGAGAAGCATTTTTACAAAGGCATCAAGCTCGTAATAACCGGAAGAATCCAGACAGGCAGCTACACGAACCGCGACGGTCAGAAAGTATACACAACAGAGGTGGTTGTAGAAGAACAGGAATTTGCAGAGAGCAAGAACGTGGCGGCAGAAAACGCAGGCAGTAGCCAGAACCCGCAGCCATCGAGTGTGACCGCCGACGGATTTATGAATATCCCGGACGGAGTAGAGGATGAAGGGCTGCCGTTTAATTGAGCAGAGAAGGGAGATGCGATAATGAGTTTGATGGGGATCATAGATTGGATGAGAAAGAAAATCATGGGGGAGAGCAAGAAAGAACCGCCGACAGTCACACCGATAGGACACGCCACTGATGAGCATCGGGCGGAGATTGAGGTGGCGAAGGAAGAGGAAGACCGGAAAGAGGCAGAAGTGCGGGGAGAAGCGTTGACGGTAGCAGTCGAAAAAGAAAAAGAACCAAGAGCCGATGCGAGAAGCTTTGGAGAGAGTGCAGGAGAGAATATAAAAGCATCGCCTCTGTCGCGTGAGCACTCAGAACGGATCACATGGCGGATGGCGGCAAATAACGATCGTCGGATGAGACACAGACCAATGATTAGGACGCGCGCATATATCAAAGCGGAGCGAAACGCCAGAAGGATGATATGCAAACGGATGGGCGGGAACTGGTGGAGGTAGAGGATGAAAAAGGAAAACGAAAGAGAGGAAATTCTGAGATGGCTGCTCGGCAGGATTTACCGGGCACGCCAGAAAAAGAAGCACCTTGATGAGAGGCTGGAAAAGATAAGAGCAGAGAGAAATGCCCCGCTTGGCGGGGTAAGATGCAAGCCGCTACCCAGAACGTCCGGAGAGGATGAGGGAGCGGCTAGAATTGTTTTAAAAATGTCGGAGATTGAGGATAAGATTTATAAGCAACAGGAAGAGATAGAGCAGGCGATCGTCTGCGTCATGGATATTCTGGACGAGCTGCCGTGGGATAGCTTGGAGCGGGAGATCTGCGAGATGCGCCACATTGATACAAAGCCATGGAAGGAGATACAAGACAGCATCCCGATGTCACGGAGTCAGTGTTATAAAAGATATAACAGTGCGATTGCTATGCTGCTTAGCAAGGAGAAAATCGAAAGGATGATTGAAGAGAATCGAGAGAGCTATGAGAAGTGGCAGGCGGACAGAGGGATGCTGTGGCAGCAGGAGAGGCAGAGAAAGCAGAATCAGAAAAACAAATGAAAAATGAGACTCAAACGGACATTGCATCGTGCTATTATGATAGCATGGAAAGCGAAGAGAAAGAAAGAGCATGGAGACGGGCTCAGTATAAAGAATAGAGACACAGGGGGACGCCCGGAACAAGGCGGTACCCCTGTTTTTGGTTTTCTGGAGAGCCTGGGCGATCTGAAAAGGTACTTCCCCACCCCCCGGGAGCCATGCGGGGCGGGGAACGCGCAGCTTTTTTGCCGATAAAAGCAAAAAAAATATGGTACTTCCTTCCGCTTTTCCGATTCCCGGAACGGGGAAGAAATCTGACGATGGGAGGAAAAGACAGACAGCATGATTGTGAATCAAAAAGAATTGGCTCAATGCCTTGGAATCTCAGCGCGTCAGGTGCGAAATCTGCGTCAGGAGGGACTGTTTGAAACAGCTCCAAAGGGTCGCGGATACATCCTCGAAAACTGTGTCCAGGAGTACATCAATTTTAAAGTAAATGCGGAAATGGGACGCAGTGCATCGATCAGCAAGGAACAGATCCAGGCGCAGCACGAAGAAGTCAAGAAACAGATCTCAATTTTGAGGCTTCGGAGGCTGCGGAGAGAGCTGCATGAGGCGGCAGATGTGGAGGCATTTCTGACGGACATGCTGACACGCTTTAAAAGCCGGATCCTATCCCTACCGACCAAGATTGCGATGCAGACGGCGGGGGAATCCGACATAAACCGGATTGTGCAGTCGGTCACCAAGGTGCTCAACGAGGCGCTGGAGGAGTTGTCGGAATACGATCCGGACGAAATCGACGGACAGGCGGCCGGAACCTTTGAAGAGATGGAAGAAGAGGACGAGGAGGAAGATGGGGACACATGAGTCAGAGAAGCAGAACCAGAGAAAAGACCAAACGGCTTTTTATGCGCGTTGCCTGCAAGGCTTTGAAGCCGCAGGAGATGCTGCTGGTTAGCGACTGGGCGGAGCGTCACAGAATCCTCGACGATTCCAGCAACCTCGCCGGGCGATGGTCCAACGACGTCACGCCGTACCTTGTCGAGATCATGAATACCCTAAACGATGAGTACATTCGTCAGGTGTATTTTTGCAAGGCGTCACAGATTGGAGGGACGGCGGCGCTGATAAACATGCTCTGCTACATCATCATGCAGCAACCGGCGCCGACAATGATCGTCTATCCGTCGGATGACTTAGCAAAAGACGTGTCAAACGACTTTTTAAAGCCGGCTTTTCGCCTGATTCCAGAAATTAAACAGATCTTTCTGGAGAACGCATCCAAGGAGCTGAAACTCAAATTCAAACCGATGCTGCTCTATCTGCGCGGCGCTGGCTCTCCGGCGAAATTGGCCTCTAAGCCTATCAAATATCTCTTTTTTGACGAGATCGACAAGATGGGCGGAGCGTCCAAAAAAGAGGCATCCCCGTACAACCTGGCACTAGAGCGTACCAAGACATTCCGACCACAAGAAAAGGTGTTTGCCTGCTCGACGCCGACCTTAAAGACAAATTATATCTGGGATCTGCATGACAATGCGGATGAGGTGCGCCATTACTTCGTGCCGTGTCCGCATTGCGGAGAATACATAGAGCTTAAATTTAAGCAAATCATCTTTGACAAGGACGAGGCAAAGACCATGAGCGCATACGAGCGGGCACAGACAGCGGTCTATGTCTGTCAGGAGTGCGGCTGTGAGATTACAGACAGCCAGAAGCCCAAGATGCTGCGGGGCGGAGAATGGAGAGCGGTCAAAAAGCGCGGAATCGGAAAGCCGAAGTCGGTGGGATTCTGGATCAACTCTCTTTACTCCATGTTCCTGAAGTGGGCGGATATCGTCGAGGAGTTTTTAAAATCCAAAGACGATTCGGACAAGCTGCAGAACTTTGTCAATTCTTGGCTGGGTGAGGCGTGGGAAGATACCAAGCTCAAAACGTCGGAGGACTTAGTCATGGAGCGACAAACCGACCTGCCGGAATTTGTTGTCCCGGCATGGGCTAAGATGCTGACCGGCGGCGTGGATGTGCAGGAGACGAGCCTCTACTACACGATCCGAGCATTTGGAGATTACACGACGAGTCAGAACATTACGCACGGACAGGTTTTATCGTTTGCAGACATTGAACGCGTGATGGGACTTGAGTACAAAACGGAGGATGGGCGAAGTCTGGTAGTTGAATTGGCACTGATTGACTCTGGATATCAAGCAGATGCGACATACGACTTTTGTATCGATAACTCAGATTGGGCCGCACCTGTAAAAGGCGCATCAAACCCGATGAGAGACCGGTATAAGATTTCAAAGGTTGATAAAAGGGATTCCAGAGCATATGGAATGCAGCTTGTCATCGTAGATGGAGATCAGATAAAGGATTCGATTGCAGCCAGAATGCAGCGAGAGAACGGAACCGGAAGCTGGATGGTATACAAAGACTGCGATGATGAGTATGCAAAGCAAGTGACTTCGGAGCATAAGGTTTCGACAAAAACCGGGAACGGAAAGAAAACCGTAAAGTGGACTCCTAAATTCAGCCACGCGGACAACCATTACTTAGACTGTGAGGTCTATGCAATGACAGCGGCAGAGATTCGAGGAGTTAGAAGCCTTCATTTGGAACCGGAGCTGGTTGAGCATCAAGCAAAGGCACAGGAAAAAGTTCCGGAGGAAGCTTGGATCGAGAAAAACGAGAATTGGATTTGACGGAGGAAAGCATGAGAGTAGTAAGGAAAGGAACGACCGCAGGAAAAGAAGTGCTGTTTGCATTTGAGGAAGTAGGGAGTCAATTTGTGATTGCAAACTTTACCGGAAGTAGTTTGATTGCGAGACTTGGAGATGAAGACAAGACGGGAGTGATGGTACCAGCACAAGCGGCGAGGGTCGTAGTCACGAGAATCAATCCGAGAATGTCGGATGCGGTCAATAAAGTCTACGTGAAAGCAGAGGAGACAGTAGAAAACGGATGCGAGATTCAGATGTTAGATTATTAATCGGGCAGACGCTTGGAAGAATGGCATACACAGGAGTAGCGCCAGGCATTTACCCATTTAAAGCAACCGGAAGAGAAACCAGGAGCGTAGAAATGAATCTGAAAGCATGGGCGGCATTGGCGCTCGAGCAAGAGTTGGAAATGCGCATTTTGTAAAGGAGGCACAATGGAAGGCTTTGAAACAAAAGAAGAAGAGCTTGCTGTCATAAATGAAGCCATTTACAAAATCATGGTTGGTGGACAGAGCTACAGAATTGGAACCAAACAGTTGACGAGGGCCGATCTTGGGATGCTGCAGAAGATGAAGACGCAGCTCAGAGCCGAGATCGCAGCGGGAGAAGAAAATAACCTGTTTGGAGACACGGTTGTAGCCGTGTTTGACGGGAGGTAAAGATGGGGAACTTTTTGGACAAGGCGATTGCCTGGATATCTCCGGAAGCTGGCTATCGACGGGAGATATACCGGCAGGCCCTTAGAGAGAGAGGTTACGATGCAGCGGATCATAGCAGGCTTAACTCGAACTGGCGGGCATCAAACGAATCGGCCGAGACAACCGATAGGTACAGTCGTGACACGCTGAGAGCGAGGGCGAGAGACCTGGAGAGAAACTCCGATGCCACCAATGCGGTCATTAGTGCACATAAAAGAAATGTGTATGGCGCTGGTTATAGGCTGAGGGTCAAGACCGGCGATGAAGATATCAACAGCCAGATTGAGAAATTGTGGAAAAAGTGGTGTAAAGCCCGAAACTGTGACGTAACGGGAGTCCAGAGCCTGAATGAAATGATGAGAATGGCGGTGCAGCGAAAAAAAGTAGATGGAGGAATCCTGATCCTGAAACGCTACACGAAAGACGGCATTATCCCGCTGCAGCTCCAGTGCATTGAGGTGGATGAGCTGGACACAAACTATATGGTTCCTCGCAACAAGGAGAATAAGGTTGTTGGAGGAATTGAGTACAACTCTTACAACAAGGCGATTGGTTACTTCGTAAGCACCTATAACATTGATGGGACGATCAACACGGAGCCGATCTATGTGGAGGCAAAAGACGTAATCTTCTGGTACACGAAGAAACGGCCGACGCAGATTCGGGAAGTGTCTGATTTAAGCCAGACCCTCACAAGAATCCGTGATCTGAATGAATTCATCAAGGCGGTCAGTGTAAAAGAGAGAATCCTGGCGTGCTTATCTGTGTTTATCAAAAGAACGCAGCCGCAGCCGGGGCTTGGAGTTGGAGGCCGAGGAGTACGATCGGAAGATGGAACCAGGTATGACTACAATGGAAAGACCGTGTCACCTGGAATGATCATGAACCTGAATGAAGGGGATGACGTAGAGACTGTGAACCCATCCGGCCAGGCATCAGATGCAACGGCATTTTCGAAGCAGCACATCCGGATGATAGCAGCCGGACAGGGATTGTCTTACGAGACGGTAAGCCGGGATATGTCAGAAAGCAATTACAGCTCCGCTCGCCAGGGAGCAATCGAGGATGAGCTGACATACGGTGAGGATAGTGAGCATCTGATAGATATTTTGACAGAAATCTATGAAAGCTTTGTTATTTCCTGCGTTTTGTCTGGAAAGGTAATCATTAAGGATTTTTGGGAAAATAAAGACGATTACTTGAAGCATAAGTGGATTAAAGCACCGAAGAAGTGGATTGACCCGAAGAAGGAAGCGGAATCCAACGAAGTGGCGCTTAGAACCGGCCAGAAGAGCTGGGCTGACCTGGCGGCAGAGCAGGGAAGAGACTGGAAAGAGCTAATGGATGAGATCTCAGAAATTATTGAGTACGGCAACGAAAAAGGAATTGACATGAAGGAGGTGATGTTTGGTGCGAACCGAAAGAGAACAGAAGAAAAATAGTGAGATGTCCGGAACCCTGGAACGCTCGGTCTCTATGGAGTTTAGAGCAGTAGAAGGCGAAGAACGAACAGTAGAACTTTCCTTCTCATCCGAGATTGCGGTTGAAAGATGGTGGGGACCGGAGATTCTGGATCACTCTGATGGCTGTGTGGACATGTCAAGATTGACTGATATGGGCTGTGTACTGTTTAACCACAATCGAAACATTGTTGTGGCAAAAGTTGAGAAAGCATGGATTGAATCCAATCGTGGAAAGGCAAAAATTCGATTTGACGAGGATGATGAATCTGAGAAGATTTATCAAAAAGTAAAATCCGGCACACTGAGAGGTGTTTCGACAGGATATCGTGTCAGCAACTGGGAGACCGTGCAGCAGGGCAAGAAGTCGCTCGATGGAAGGTTTAAAGGACCGTGCAACATTGCAAAAAGATGGATGCCATATGAGATTTCGATTGTATCTATTCCGGCCGATGCGACGGTTGGAGTAGGGCGCTCAATGGATGAGGTAAATGGAAGAACGTTCGACTATTACAGCCGACAGCTTCAGATAAACAAAAGGAGGATTTGATTAATGGGCAAAAAAGAAATTCTTGCAAGACAGCAGGAGATCATGAATCAGGCAAAGGAACAGAACCGAGATTTGTCTCCGGATGAAAAAAGAGAGTGGGACGATCTGCAGACACAGCTTGAAGAGCTGGAGAGACAGAATTCGCCAGGCACTGAGCAGACAGGTGGACAGAATCCGGAAGGCGGAGAGACAGAAGCTCAGAGAGCACTCGCAGAAGAGCGTACGCGTTGCAAAGAAATTCGCCAGCTGTGCAGAAGCTTCGGAATGGATGGCGATGTAGATGGATACATCGATTCCGGCAACACAGTCGAGGAAGTCAGAGGTATGGTCCTCGAAAAGCTGGCAAGGGACAAAAGCCCGATTGGAGCGAGAGTAACTGAGGATGAAGGTGATAAGTTCAGAGCAGCAGCTGTAGATGGACTTGCACTCAGAGCAGGAGTCGCGGTAAGCAAGCCAGCAGATGGAGCAAACGACTTCCGTGGTATGTCGCTTAAAAACCTCGCAATTGAGTGTCTCTCAAGAGAGGGAGAGGACACAAGAGACATGCTGAGAATGAGTGGCGATCAGCTGTATGACAACCTGTGCAGACAGTTCTACAATCCGTCTTCAGCATTCCCGGCTATCATGGATCAGACGATCAAAAAAAGCATTGTAACAATCTATGATCAGGTGCCGACTACCTTCCAGCTGTGGACAACCAAGGGAACCCTGACAGATTTCAAGGAGTCCAAAGATCATGAATATGTCATGGGTGGTCTGAGAGACTTCGAGAGGGTCGGAGAAAATGGAGAGATTAAGGCAGATAAGCCGGAAACGGTAGTTCTTCCGACAAGAAAGCTGGAGACATATGCAAAGCAGTTCAGCATGACAAGACAGGCATTCTTAAATGATGACATTGGTTTCCTGTCGAAGGTACCTGGACAGTATGCAGCTAAAGCGAAGCAGACGATTGATAAGCAGGTATACAGCATTCTGTTTAAGAACGGGGCTGTTTTTGATGGTAAAAAGCTGTTTGGAGCGGAGCATAAGAACCTGATTGCAAAAGCATCCAAGCCGACACAGGCAGCTATGCAGGAGATGATCTTACAGATGCAGCAGCAGACGGATCCGTTTGGTGAGGCTATCTATGTAAATCCGAAATTCATGATTGTACCGGTTGGTTATCAGTTTGACATCTCTGTGATTCTCAACTCCACTCACGTGCCGGGAAGTGCAAACAACGACTACAACCCGATGGCGAACTATCCGATCCAGGTGATTCAGACTCCGGTCCTCAATGCGCTGGCAAATGGAAAGCAGCTCCCGTGGTTCATGGTAGCGGATCCGATGTCTGCTAAATCCATCCAGGTTGATTATTTAAACGGCCAGGAGACACCGATTGTGAGAAGAATGGAGACTCCGGGAACGCTTGGATTCGTATGGGACATCTACACAGATTGGGGCATCTCAGTCAGAGACTTCCGCGGAATTGCAAGAAACGACGGAGCAACACTGTAAAAGGGAGGTATAAAGATGGCAAAAGCAACATATGTACAGGCTGGAAAGAAACTGGACTACCCGAACGGAACCGCAACGGCTATCGAGGCAGGCGACATTATCGCATTAAAAACCAGAGTAGGAGTCGCCGCATGCGACATCCTGCCGGGGGAAGCGGGAACCGTCTGCATGGATGGAGCGTTTAAAATGCCAAAGACCGGCACGGCTGCGATCGAGATGGGCGCGGCTGTGTACTTTGACGGAACAGGAATCACAAATACATCGACATCCAACACACCGGCGGGATATGCGGCGGCAGCAGCAGACACGGAAATCCTTGTCAATCTGCTGGGATAGTGAATGCACTGACGTGGTTTAGGCTGCACTACGGAGACCAAAAAGGAGCGGCTATGGGATTTAAGAGCATCTTAATGGACGATGTCAACAAGGTTTTTTTAAACGGCGATGAATTTGGAGAGCAGCATGCCATAGACGGAAAACTGATGACGGTCGTTGTGGATGGAAACGAGGTGGTCGAACGTAGCAAAAAACAGACCGAAAACGGAAGAACCGACGGTCTGTTTGAGCGCCAGATCATCATCTATGTGGCTAAACGTGAGTTTGGAAAGATTCCGGCGATTGGTCGTCAGTTGACGATGGATCGCCAGATCTACACCATCCAGGACTGCATCGATGAGGGCGGAATGTATTCAATCACACTGGGGGCGATCAGAGCATGATACAGATCAGCATTGATACCGACATGTACAACCGGATTGTCGAGGCGATCAAACCACTAGAAAAGTCGGAGGAATCAGGTTTTAAATCGGCTGTTAATAACACAGCCAAAAAGGCACAAAAAAAGCTGGCGCAGCAGGCTAAGAGCATTTATGGAGGAGGTGCCCCGAAGGGGATCCTGGGGCGCTCGTCCATTGATAAGGCGAGCGTCAAGAATACAAGCGTGCAAATTCTGTTTCGCTCAGAGCAGCACCGTCTGAACAGCTTCCGAGTCAACAAGGCGGGAATGACTACCACACCGATCTGGAAAAATGGCAAGCGGAAGAAAATCACGGTCAGGGCGGCGCAGCTCAAAAAGGGTAGGCTTAAAGCACTCAGCAACGCATTTTCCATTAATGCCCCAAACGGAAAAGATTTACTTGTAGTCCGGATAGGTGGCGGAAAAACCAAGGGACACAAGGCAAATGAGTGGGGCTACGACAAAGTAAAAGCGCTTATGGGATCGTCTGATAAGGTCATGGTTCAAAACGAAAAGGTATATGGAGCGGTTAGCGATGATATCGGGGAGTTGCTCCAGCAAGAGTGCCAGAAAGCCCTCGACAAGGCGCTCGAGAAAGGAAAGTAAATGGATTTTGTGACGGCAAAAACGCCGCTGTTTTTGCAATCGGCACTGGCGGCGGAAATTGAAAAAATAAACGACGGGATGCGCTTTTTTGAACCTCAGACCAATGAGAGGACGGAACGGCTGCGGGTGTACACCCAGACGCTTCCGAAACTCCAGAAGGAACCGGAAGAAGAGGGAGATGTCTATGCGATGGACTACACAGCAGAGACAGAGGAGGACGTGACCCGTAAGTGCCCTTGGTGCGTCGTTAAGATTGACAGCGGCACAGTCCAGGGACCGAACGAAAAGCAACAGGTTACCGTAGCGGTACAGTTTGCCATCTACGATAACCGTCCCGAGAATCAGGGACACAGGGACATTTTAAATTTAATATTTGCGGTCTATGAGCGATTTGCAAAGGATCCGGTCTTGGATCGTCAATATACGTTTACGGGCAAGATTGACTGGGCTGTAGGGGATGAGGATGTCTACCCATTTTTCACGGGCGCGGCGGTCTTGGAATTTGAATTTGCAGGAATCAGAAGGGAGAGCAGGTTTACATGACCGAAAAAAAAGAAACGGTGGAAACTGTAAAGAAAGAATCAACAAAGATGTACATCGGACCGACATTTAAGGGCGTAGCATACGCCAGTGTGTACACCAACGGGCTTCCGGAGCCGCTGGCGAAAAAGGTGGAGAAATACCCGCTGTTTGCAGAGCTGATCGTTGATATCAACGATCTGGTAGCAGCCAGAAAAGCCAAGGATGATCCAGAGTCAGCAATCAGCCGATGCTACGCGGCAGCAGCTGAGATTATCGCGAAAGGAGAGTAAAGATGGCATTTAAACACGGAATTGAAACCACAGAGAGTGAAGTGGAGTCTATTGCCCCGCAGACGGGCAGCGCGGGATTCCAGGTGATCGTCGGTGTGGCCCCGATCAACTTAGCGGAGGATCCGGAAGCGGCGGTAAATACCCCGGTGATTGCCTATAGCAAGACCGAGGCACAGAGAAGGATGGGTTACAGTAGCGACTTTGATAGCTACACCATCTGTCAGTCCATCTCGGCAAACGGCGATCTGTTTAACATCGCCCCGTATGTGATGATTAACGTGCTGGATCCGAAAAAACACAAAAAAGAGCTCAGCAAAAAGACGGTCGCGGTCGTAGCTAAGACGGCACACATCGCAGAGCAGGGAATCATGATGGCGACCCTGAGCGTCACGGACCAGGCAAGCACCAAGCTGGAAGCGGATAAGGACTATATCGCCAGCTTTGATAGCACTGGGGAGATCGACATCACTTTGTTAAGTAGCGGGAAAGGCGCGGCAGCAACATCCATCAATGTGACGGCGACACAGCTGGACCCGAGCAAGGTGTCAGAGTCTGACATCGTGGGCGGCTATGATGTGGCAACTGGACTCGAGACGGGAATGGAACTGATCCGCCAGGTATACCCTAAATTTGGCATGACTCCGGGGCTGCTGGTGTGTCCTGGATGGTCTAAGAAGCCGGTTGTAGCTGCGGCGATGGCGGCAAAATGCGAGTCTTTAAACGGTGTATTTACCTGCGAATGTGTGGTCGATATGGACACCACAACCGCCCGGGAATATTCTGGGCTGAAAGAGAAAAAAGAGGCCATGGGTGTGGCTGGAAAGCATCAGATCCTTTGCTGGCCGTTGGTTAAAAAAGGGGACGCAGTCTATAGCTACTCAGCAGTTTGGGCGGCGATGGCAGCTTACACGGATATGTCCAAAAATAACGACGTACCGTGCAAGTCTCCGTCTAATGAGCTGTTAAATATTGACGCGGCAGTTCTGGCAGACGGGACAGAAATCCTGCTCGACACAGCACAGGCGGAACTCGTTAACTCTTATGGCATCGTGACCGCGATCAATGATAACGGTTGGAGATCCTGGGGGAATGTGACTGCAGCATATCCGGGAGTCACGACCGTGAAGGATAAATGGATCAACTGTCGCCGCATGATGTCGTGGTACCGGAACCACATCATCCTGACCTACAAGAACAAGGTCGATGACAATGCGAATCCGGTGCTGATCCAGGCAATCACGGACAGCGAGAATCAGTATCTGAACAGCTTGACGCCGGACAAGATTGCAGGCGGTACGATCAGCTACGATGCAGATAACACCTCGCTCACAGACGGAGAGGTGGCATTTAAGACGGATATCGCATTCTGGGGACCGGCGCAGCACATTACAGATGAGATTCGGTTTGACCCGTCAATTCTGACGGATGCAATGGGAGGTGTATAAGATGCCAAGATTTGATACAGCAATAATTCCGCAGGTCTTAAATGACTTTGGAGTCTACGACGGAGACGGAAACAAGGTTATCGGAGTCACAAACGATATGACGCTTGCAGAGGTCGCGGCCAAAACGGTGCAGATGGAAGGTGCCGGAATGAGTCCGATGGAAGTGGTGGTACTCGGCCTGTACGATGTGATAACACAGGAAATTCCAGTAGACACGCCATATACGCAGCTGATTAACTACCTTGACACCACCAAGAATGCTGTGCTTAACGTCAGAGGAGCAATCCAGACAGAGAATAGAGGAACAGGAGAGACAGACGCGATTCAGTTTAGATACATGGTTAGCGGAAAGGTCAAGAACCTCAGCCCTGGCAATGTGAAGAGAGGAGAGACGTTTGGCTCTAAAATCACGATGACAGTCAACCGTTTACTCATCGAATTAAATGGAGAGAGCGTGCTGGAGATCGACAAGATCTCGAATAAGGTGGTCGTCAATGGAAAAGATATCACTGCAAAAATTCGCAAGATGTGCTAATGGAGGGCAAGATGGAAGAGAACGAGAAAAAAGAGTCAGCAACCAAAGGAACCGAAGAGAAAGAGGAAATCACGGACGAGATGCGCCAGGAGCTCATCATGAAACTGGCGGATCCGTACAAATACGATGGCGAGGAGATCGTGGAGCTTGACATGAATGGACTGGTAGATTTAACGGCTGGCGATCTGTGCTCCATCGATCGCGAGATGTTGAAACGAGGCTATAACGGAATGCGAATGGACACCACGAGAGAGTATGCACTGTTGGTCGGTGCGAAAGTCAATAAGAGACCCAGTAACTTTTGCGATCGCATGAGTGCGCGGGACAGCATCCGCTTGCGTGACATGGTGGCGACTTTTTTTTACGCGAGGGGATAGGAGATATAGACGCGATCCGGAGGTGTGTGGTTGGATTGGCAATTCGCACCCGGACGGGGCTGGACTATATGATGTCCCAGCCACTTGATGAGATAAAAAAAATCATAGAATGCTTAAAGGAGGGGTAGCGGATGTCGAGCAAAAAAGAGTACGAGCTGGCGGTCAAAATCGCCGGAATGGTGGATGCCTCTTTAAAGTCTTCCGTTGCCCTGACAAAAAAGCAGTTAAAATCCATCGCTAAGGACGCAGCAGCGGCAAACGCTGAGACGATGACGACCGAGGCAGCGCTCGAAAAAGCAGCCCCGGCGATAGATGGAGCCTGGAAGGGTCTGAAAACTACGGTTGCGACGGTAGCCAAAGTGGCCGCTGCAGGTGGGGCGGCATTGACGGCGATCGGAGCTGCCAGCATCAGCACCGGAAAAGACTTTGAGACGGCGATGAGCTCCTGGAAAGCGACGGCGGATGCAAACTCAGAAGAGTTTGAGAGAGCAAGAGCGGCGGCTATGGAGATGGGACGGACAACCTCAAAGACTGCCAAAGACTCAGCGAATGCTCTCGAATACATGGCACTGGCTGGATGGTCTGTGGACGACTCAATCAAGGGTCTGCCGGGCGTCCTGCGTCTGTCAGAGGCGACGGAAATGGACCTTGCCAGGGCATCGGATCTGGTGACGGATTCCATGTCTGCTCTCGGTGTGCAGATTGATGATCTGGACGGTTATCTTAACATTGTAGCCAAAGCGAATAACAAATCAAACCAGACGGCGGAACAGCTGATGGAGGCATATCTGGGCGTCGGCGGAACCATGAAGAACCTGCATGTGCCGCTGGCAGAATCAGCAACTGCGCTGGGAGTCTTGGCAAACAGAGGTATTAAGGCATCCGAAGGCGGAAACGCCATGAATGCGGTCATGATTAATCTGACGACCGGAGCCGGTCAGGCTGGCAAGAAAATGAAAGAGCTGGGGATCTCAGCGTTTGACAGCAACGGCAAGTTTAAAGGATTAAAAGAGACCTTGCAGACCGTAAATGATTCCGTCTCAGGACTGACAGAAGAGGAGCGAAACGCCGCGCTGTCTGCGATCGGTGGAAAACAGCACGTGGATGCCTTGAACGCGCTCTTATCAGGTCTGAATACGACGTTGGAGGACGGTCAGAGCGAGTGGGACAACCTGAATGAGTCCCTGGAACACGCAGACGGCGCGCTGGAAAAGATGGCATCGACAAAGATGGACAATCTGGAAGGAGATCTGGAGATCATGAAGTCGGCGCTCCAGGATACAGGCATTCAGATCTATGA
>OMGL01000498.1_pt1 | contig 30478 bp, 10 predicted proteins | sample 1645831 | NCBI WGS metagenome assembly OMGL01 (sample SAMN00849301, study PRJEB25192) | human gut metagenome | reverse complement strand
GTAGCCGCCGATGGCGTCCACGCAGGAAATACCGTGGTGATACTTGCTGACATACGCCTTCATGACCTCTTCCGCTTTCTCAGTGGTGATCTGTAAGGTCACGCGGTCATAGCGGTGATGGAAGGTGGAGATCATCTTTGTGGAGATGAACTGGAACAGGATGGAATATCCTGCATACTCCCAACCGAACATGTGTCCAAAAATTACAAGGATACACACATTTCCCATGAACACATAGTTCCAAATGGACTTTCCGGTCTTATTGGAAACATAGAGGGCAATAAAGTCGGTACCACCTGTGGATGCGTTTCCTTTTAAGGAAAGGACAACGGACAGTCCGTAAAGCACACCGCCGAAGATCACATTCAGGGTCAGATCCTCAAATAGCGGAGTATAGTGGCAGACTTTTAAGAAAAAGCTTGCAAAAAATACCTGCAGCAGCGAAAACACCGTGAATTTCACGTTGATGCTGCGGCAGCACATCAGGGCAACAGGCAGGTTTAAAACAACGAGCGCCAAAGATGTCGAGACGGTAAATCCATACAGTTCAGCGATTCGGTCGATCAAAATCGCAAGTCCCGTAAAGCCGCTGGACAGAAGGCCTGCCGGACGGATAAAGGCCAGAATTACATAAGACTGCAGAAGGGCAGATGCCAAAACTGCCACGAAGGAAATCGCACAGCGGACAACAAAATTTTTCCGTATTTCACGTACCTTTTTGGTAACATCATTCCAGGAACTCATAAGTGGGGTACTCCTTTTTCATACTCTTGGTGCTGCGATCCGGTATTGTTGTATTTGACAAATCAAATGGTGTATTTTCCCGAATCGATCCATTGTTTTCAGATTCTTTGCCGTTTTGTATGGGGTATTAGAAAAACGACCTTCCTAACTTTATCATGATTTTTTTGATTGTCAATCGGTCTCTTGAAAAACGAGAAAAAAACAACCGGAGGAGAACTCCGGCTTAATAATGTTAAAAATTCTATTCTCTTGTTTCCGCATCTGTACAATTATTTTCCGCGGTTTTCCCCGATCGCCGTGAGGTACCGGTTGCACGCATCCTTCATGCACGCGATCAATGGCTTCTGCGTCAAAGCAAAATAGCGCTCCCTGATCTCCTTCTCGATCAGCGGAACGTCTGTCCTCAGGCTCTTCCCCACAAACATGGATGCCACGAACTGCTTCGTCACCTCAAGGATCGTATTGCAGTCCAGTTCCAGGATCTTCCCCGTATCCCGCTCCACGATCAGACTGATATAAAACTCCCCGTGGAGATTGTAGATCGCATCCTCTTTGCTCGGCTTTGCCTGGCCGACCACAAGGATCGTGTTTTTGTTTTCCATATAATATACCCCTTTTTGTTCCCCGATATAAGAAATTGCTCATAGTAACCGACCTGCCCGCTCACGCAGACGAAACCTTTGCTGACAGCGCAAGAAAAACAAATGTCATCTGCGGTGCCGCTTGTTTTACTTTTTCGCCCGTTACATAGTATATCACAAAATATATTCGTTTTCCATTGACTTTTCTATGCATTTCCACTAGACTAGAGACAACGAAAACAGATTCTTTTATTTATCGGGACTCCTGCCCGGATGCTCCCTTCGTAAATAAGAGCCATGAATCTTACAGGATACGTGGGTCTTTTTTTATTGCACATGATTCCGATACAGCTACCATACCGGACTGCTGCCAATCTTTTTTGATTTGGAAATTATCCAGTAAATAAGCGCTCGGATCATCCAGATAGAAAATCCCCTGTCAATTTCTGCACAATGCAGTATACCTGGAGGATTGATACCATGACTTTTTATGAAACTTTAGATTCAATTATGAAACAGGATTTTGGCGGTCGCGGACTTTTAGCATCTCTGCCTGCTTCCCCACTTGCGGCTGTGTCTGCTTCTCTCGCCCATGCGAAAAGAGCCGTTCTTCTGACCGGTTTCCCGGTTCGAATGCCAGACGGTTCTATTACCGGCGAGACGGATGGACCTTCCGGAACTGCCAACCTCGCAGCAGCGCTGACGGCAGCTGGCTGCGGCGTGTCAGTCGTAACCGACTGGTCTTCTTATCCGCATCTGGAAGCGGCTCTCCGCTTCCGCGCTCCGCAGGCAACCTTGATCCGTCTGCCGGAACAGAATACGGATAACTTTATCCGCACCTTTATCCGTGATGCAAAACCGACCCATCTGATCAGCCTGGAGCGCCCAGGAAAAGCTGAAAACGGACATTATCACAGCATGCGCGGTGAACAGCTCGACGACATGATCACGGATTCGGCTCTTTTCCTGTCTGCTGCCAGAGAAGCTGGTGCCACGGTCATTTCCATCGGAGATGGCGGCAACGAGATGGGAATGGGGACCTTCCGCCGTGAAATTCTCGCAGGTGTTCCACACGGCGAACTTATCTGCACCGCAGAAGCAGCAGACCTGACGCTGGCAAGCGGCGTTTCCAACTGGTGGGGCTGGGGCATTGCCTCCCTGCTCTCCCTGGAATTAGGACGGAATCTTCTCCCCTCTGACCTCACCGAGACAGAACTGCTCCGCCGGGTTGTGGCAGCAGGCGGTGTGGATGGATGCACGAAAAAAGCGGAACTGACCGTTGATGCACTCCCCCTGGAGACGCATCTGAGGATTTTACAGTCTGTCCGCAAATTGACCGATGAAACGCTTAAAAAGCAGACAGCAAAGAGGGAGACTCCTTATTTTTACAGAGAGCGGAAGGTAATGGCAGCTGTTTAGGGACCTTTGGTTTTTTTATTTGTTTTCATTTTCAGAATAAAGAATGTGCCTTGGCACATTCGGGCGTCTCGCGCGGTCGCTTGCGACATATTTTTTCTTCGCGCGAGTGCGCATCCCGCGAAGCGTTCTTAGAACGAAGTTTCCTATGTTTAAAAAAGACCCGCCTATGTATTTCACTACATAAGCAGGTCTTTTTTGAATGATTGTTTAATGCTCGCTTTTTACGCTTACAATTCACTTCTATCGTAACTGTTCAGTACCTTCACAGTCACGCGCAGACCTACTGAACAGTTACCTTTTATCTTCTTTTTATTTGCTCTTACTTTTCTTCCGCAATCTGATATGCCTGAGTCACATTTTTCGTGATCGCTTCCGCTTTCCGGTCAGCCGCCACAACCACATGACTCAATGCAAGTAATGCCAAAACATTCGGAATAACCATCAGCGCGTTGAAGAAATCTGCCAAAGCCCATACTAAATTTACCTTTAACATAGAACCAATGACAATACAAATCACAACGATGAAGGAATAAACCTTTGCCGCGCCCTCGCCGAACAGATATTTCGCATTCGTCAGGCCAAAGAAATGCCATCCCAGAATCGTCGAAAATGCGAAGAACAGCAGGCAGATCGCAATAAAAATAGAACCAAAGTTTCCAAAACTCTGCATGAATGCCGCCTGTGTCAGCGCTGTACCATCCTTGCCGGAGCTCATCGCATCCGTTGTCAGGACTGCAAATACGGTCAGATTTAAAATAACAAATGTATCAATAAAGACACTGATCATCGCACAAAGCCCCTGATGATGCGGGCTTTCTGCTTTCGCACGTGCGTGAGCATGCGGTGTGGAACCCATACCTGCCTCATTGGAGAAAAGTCCTCTCGCTACACCAAAACGGATTGCTTCGCGGACGGTGATACCAGCACCAGCGCCCATTACCGCTTTCGGATCAAACGCGCCCTTGATGATCATCATAAATGCCGTCGGCACGTGATTGATATGAAGACCAATCAGAATCAGGCTTCCTACAATGTAAACGCCTGCCATAACTGGCACAACCTTCTCTACCACAGCTGCCAGACGTTTGGTTCCACCAATGAAAATGAATCCTGCCAGTACTGCCAGCACAAGACCGATCGTGATCGGCGGAATATTGATTCCATATACCTGAAATACCTCTGTAAAAGCAGCACCGATCGAGTTGGACTGTACCATATTGCCCATAAACCCAAGTGCTAAAACAATAAAGATAGCAAACAGAGTGGATAATACCTTTCCAAAATTACCTTTAAATGCCGCCTTGATGTAGTAGACAGGTCCGCCTGTCACCTCACCATTTACCTCTGTCTTGTAGGTCTGTGCCAGAACCGCCTCGGAGTAGATGGTCGCCATTCCGAAGAACGCGCTCAGCCACATCCAGAAGATTGCACCCGGACCGCCGCCAAACAGCGCTGTCGCCGCACCTGCCAGGTTACCAGTACCAACCTGTGCTGCGATCGCCGTCATGATCGACTGAAACGGGCTCATTTCCCCTTTTTCATGTTTTTCTCCGTTCAGGCTGAAATGTCCAAACACATGCTTGCAGCCCTCGCCAAATTTTCTTACCTGGATGAATTTGAGACGAATCGTGTAATAGATGCCCGTTCCACACAGCAGAATCAGCAGAAGAAAACTCCACAGAAAATCATTGCCTTTGTTTACCAGTGTCAAAATCGTGTCCATTTTTTATCCTCCTCTATGTTTTCGTTACGATTCCGGCTCTTTTATAAATCCGGGATCGAGTAATAAAATAAGAGCTGATACAAATCAGCTCTCCAAAGAGTAGAACATATGCATACAATAGAACTCATCCCCTGGTTCCATTGTGATTGGTTGTATGCCCTGTCCTTTTGCCTGAGAGATCAACGAATACCATGGACGTGCATCCGTCTTACACCTTCGGCGCTCCTTCTTGGAGACTCTCCAGAGTGTCCCTGCCTGACTGACCTTCGATCACTCGTCAGGACGGTTCAGTAAACAGGAACGAACTTATGTGAGGTATGCTATCACATTTCTTCTGCTTTTTCAACTGATTTTTATAAATTATACGAAAATCCTCAAAATATTACGGTTCGCGACATGGTTTCTCCCTTTTCATTAAACTGCTCATACTTTTCCCCAACCAAAAGAGAATCCATCTGCGGGTATGCACCATCTTTTAAAATATACGATGGAATTTCCCCTTCTGGCTGCCATCCCGGCTTTTTTCCTCCCCATTCTTCCCGGTTTTGAGCTGCCTCTGCCTCCGTCACTTTCCTCCATGCCGATTCTGCTGCCTGACCACGCTTTCCCTGCTTTGTCAGAGGAATCACTTTAAAATGATATACACCCGCAGTCTGCATCAACGGTACAAAATCGTACTGTTCAGCACTCGTCCGATGCGGATGTCCGACACGCTTCGCATCCCGGTAAAGCATCACCAAATATGCCGAAGCCCCCGGCGCTTTCTTCCACCTGCCAATTCCTCTTTCCGCCCAGCCTGCTGCATCCACCGTTCCTATTATCTCTCCGGCATCCTGTAATTCGATCGTCAAAAGCAACGTAGTGCCATTATCTTTCCGAACTGCCTTGCTGCATACCGCGCCAAGCCCTGAAAACCGGATGTCCTCCTGGCGAAGGACGGAAAACGGATTATCTGCGTCGGATTCCAGTTCTATTTCGTATAGAATTTCCGGGGCAGCTTCTTCTGCATGGATTTCTGCTATCTTTCGTTCTTCTAAAGAAACTTCTTTGGTACCTATGTTTTCAGAGTCGGCTTGTATGCTCCCTTTATATTGTTCATTTTCTTTTTTTCCCACCTCTGCCCCATCCATCGCCGGTCCGCTTGCCGGATCACCGGAGATTCGTTCCACACCAGTGACGCTATATGCCCTGTCCCGGCTTTCCGCCTCCAAAACAGGCATTCCCATTTCATCCAGCTCTTCTGCTGCCAGCCGAATCCTGACCCGATCGATGGATGCCGCGGCAGCGGGAAAACATCCCGCAGCCGCCTGGCTCAGTACGGCTGCTCCGAAGAGCAGCCCTTTCGCCATCTGATCCATAAAATCCCTCCCTTCCCTTTTTCTGCCATCTGATCGATTTTGATTTTTCTCTTATTTTTTTACTCCTCCTTGCCCTTATCATTCCTCTCCATATTCTTTTTTATATTTTCCTCCTTTCTTAGCCGCTCTACGAGCGCCAGTCCAGCCCCAGCGCTCATACATATCAGTCCAATCACCAGTTTCCACTTCCAAATCAGTGAAATTGCTTCATTCAGACGCTCTCTTTTGTCCTCGACCTGATAAGCACCTTCTACTTCCCAGGTGGCTGATTCTCCATATCCCATCTTCGGAAGCGGCTTCATCTGTCTGCCGTCGAGAACAATTTTCCCCTCTCCACAGATCGACTCTGGCACGTGAACTGTTAAATAGCCCTCTTTCAGCTCTTCTATCACTTTCTTTGGATATTCCGGCTGACCATGTCCCGGTCGCCCTGGCTTCTCCGGCTTCAAACGGTCATACATCCGCACAACCGTCACCGTTCCGTCCTCTGAAACCGTAAATGAAACTGGTTCGGCTTTTTCGTAGCCCTCCGGCGCTTCCAGCTCTTCCAGAATATAGCGGCAGCCCTCCTTTAAAATGCCCTGTATACATTTCTCCTTTTCTTCAGAAATCCATTCCAATATTACATTTCCAGTCTCATCAGAAATCCTCAGGAGGGCACCTTTTACAAATTCGCTATCTCCTTTCTGCTCCCTCCATTTCCGCTTCTCCACCTGCACTTCCGTCGGTCTGTCATACATCTTCACCTGATCGACTCGACCGTCCAGTGATACCGTAAATGTCACTTTTTCTGCTTTCCAGTACCCATCCGGCGCTGTTTTTTCTACCAGCACATAGTTTTTTCCAGCGTTTAACTTTCCTTTTATCACATGGGTGCCCCGATCAGATACCCACGAATCAACCAAGGTTCCGCCTTCCTTCTCCTCCCAGAGTTCCATCCGCGCCCCCGGCAGTTCCTTTTCTCCCGTCACACTGTATTTTGTGATTTCCACGTGCGTCGGCTTGTCCTGCATGGAAATCCGCTCGACCGTTCCATCCTCGGAAACAGTAAACGGAATCTCTTCCGCATACGCAAATCCATCCGGCGCTCCCGTCTCGCGCATTATATAACTCTTTCCCGGTGTCAACGTTCCAATTATCTCATGAGGATGATCCGCAGAAATCCATGATTCGATTACATTTCCAGACTGATCCAGAATCTCTATCTGAGCACCCGGAAGCTCCGTTCCGCCCAGATCTGTCTTTGAAAAGACCAGCTTTGTCGGGGAATCTATCATTCCAATTCCGTCTATCTGTGCATCATTCCCCAGAGAAAAAATCATCTGATTCGACTCCACCTCTTCCGTTTTTCCACCGTCCAGTTCCAGCAGTTCAACCAGGCGGTATCTATTCCCACGTTTGAACACTTCGCGCACCGACCGATCATTCTGATGAAATTCCCAGAGCACTGTATTTCCCTGCCGGGAGGTCCGTCCCGTGCTTCCTGTACTCTTCCACTCGATCGGCAGTCCATCCGGAGTCTGTGCCGGAACTTGTGCCCGAACCTCATAGTTTGTTCCCCACTGTCAAAACAACCGATTCGCCACAAGAAAGCGTCAGGCTTCCTCCACTTCGCAGCGTTCCCGATTTAGAACCTGTGTACGAAATCAAGCCTGGAAGCTCTTTTCCCTCCGCATTCTTTAAGTATAACGTATATGTTATATCTACCTGCCTTAACAACGCCGCAGCAGTTCCCGTCACCCGCCCGGCGATAGCAATTGCGCCCGGAGATAGAATTGGATGGAAGGATTCATAGCTTTTGCCCGTTTTTCCCCATATCGTTGCCGTTACCGTCATACCAGAATGATTTTCCTGTCCGTTTTCATTTATATGCTCTCCAACCAGAACAGCCACCCGCAAAATGCCTCCTGATCCGGCTGCCACATTCTCTATATTCCAATACCAGGATTCACCTATTTGTTCCGCTCCGCCCATCGAAGCCGCTGTCATTAGTTCACACCCAGCTGGAATTTCCAGTCCAATCTTCATATTTTCTTTTTTATCTGACTGGTTCCGATATGTAATTTCATATACAATTACACTTCCCGGCAGCACCGCTGCTCCGTCTTTTCCAATCGTGGAAACGGCGCGGATGCCACAAGGGTCGCTGTATTCCGGATTTCGTATTTCATGGATATATCCCAGGCCATCTCTGTTTTCCGGGATCCAGCTTTCCACTTCCCTGCCATCTGTCTCTTTCTGATGATATTCTTCCAGACGATACCTCGTTCCTTTTAATGTTCGAAGCGTCAGCGGATAATGTCCGTTCTCATCCCAATTCAGACGGAATGTATTTTTTCCTATCGTCCGGCGGCTGCCGTCACTGAACTCAATGATCTCCCGCAGTTCGAAACGATGTCCTTCCGCCACCCCCTCTTTTTCACATTTTTCTCGTTCCAGATAAGGCACAGAAGCTTCCATCAGTGACGAAAGTACAAATTCTTCCCCACTGTCTAAATCCCACAGAGTTCTCACCAGACGAAGCGCTTTTCTTCCCTGCACCTGCAGAGACGTTATGCTGTCAAATAAACCGTCTGCTGTCTCTGTCTCCAGCGCATTTGCACCATCTCTGGCTGCGTTAATCCCCCTGCCTGTATCTGACACCGTGAAAGTCATCGGTTTCTGCACAGTGTATCCATCCGGCGCTTCCAGTTCTTTCAGAAGATACGTGTGCCCGGCAATCAGCTTTCCTTCTATCACGTGTGTTTTCCCATCGCAGATCCAGGTTTCCAATGCCTCACCCGCTTCAGTGTACACACCATCCAAAAATCCAGCTTCATACACTGCCAGCTTTGCTCCTGACACAAAGAGACCCGTATCGAAATCCAGCTTGGAAATTTTGATTTTCGTTGTTTCATTCGGCACCGTCAGATCATACGTTAGCACCTCGCATTCCTTCTGATCTTCTATCAGCACCTCGTACACGCGCGGAATAAGTTGATATCCATCCGGCGGCATCGTCTCACGGACTTCGTAATGGTACGAAATCCAGCTTCCATTCTCCCCTATCGTTCCGATTGGCAGCAATGGGCTTTCCGCCTGACCGCTCTCGTCTGTCTCCATCTGAACCTTTTCTCCCGTCTCTCTGTTTTTCACTTCAAACACCGCACCTGCCAGTTTTTCCTCTGGCTTTCTCTCATCCACCTTTTCAACCCGAACCCGTCCCTGTTTCAACGTATTAACCGCTTCGATTGTCTCCCCCGAAGCAGCCGCCACCGTAAATTTCTTAGGTTCCATGAGGCGATAACCTGCCGGTGCCGAAAGTTCCACCAGATAATACACTCCATAGGCAATCGGAGAAATCCGATGCGGCTTCCAGTCCCCTGCCTTCCAGCCTGCCGGAATCTCCTGTTTTTCTGCTTCTTCCTCTGTAAATTTTCCATCCGATCCAGAAATCCAGCGTTCCACTAAATATTCTTTTTCCTGCATCAGGCTTCCATCCTGTGCCGCCCGGAAAACAGCAAGTTCTGCGCCTGCCAGATAAATTGCCTCTTCGGATGCCTCTCCTGAGCTTCCCAGCTTGGAAATATAGACAGACTTTGCCCTATTTTCCAGCCCGTAAAGCTGAATTTCAGCAGTTTCTTCGACAATTACCGGCTTCGGTGCTGCTTTCTGATAGCCGCTTGGTGTTTTCGTCTCCACCAAAACGTAATAGCCTTTCTTTCTGTTCGAAGCCAAATCATTTTTCGTCGGATTCAGCGGTAAATAATCAATTCGGTGAATCCCATCGGAGGTATCATAGCTGACCAGAGTTCCCTCCGCCTGGTAATTCCATCGAAAATCATAGCTGTAGCCTGCTTTTCCATCCGGCTGCAGATTTTTCGTCGCCTGAACAAGCACCTGTGAACCATTTCCCAGATTCCAGAGCTGACGCACTGATTCGCCCTGTTCTGTCGCTGTTTCTTCCTGTTTTTCAGCGGTATATCCACACCATGTAACCGTGTTGAACCTTGTATGATATTCTGCATACAGCTTCTGATAGCGGGCTACAAAGCTGTCGCTTCCTTGGCTGTAAGCTTTCGCATCTTCGGTCTTCCATCTCGTCACCTGTTTTTCCCGGTCATAGCGCGGTGTTCCATCCGCCTCCATGACAATTCCATTTTCATCTGTCACTGCCTCATACAGGGTCAGCTCCGCCGCATATGCATTCGGCAGACATTCTTTTTTTCCATCCTTCTTCTCATATTTGAAAAAGGCGGTTTTTATATGATCTTCCTGCATCGTGATGAGCTGCAGCTTAGAAGTTTCCTGGATTTCCACCTCCATTTGATTTGTCAGATATCCCGGAGGCGTCTCTATCTCCTCGAGAATATAATCGCCTGCCGGAATCCCCTCCCATGCCATCGGCGTCTTTCCGACGGTCCATTTGGCAGTCACTGTCTTTTTCTGGTTTCTCTCATCTAGTACCGTCCAGTTCGCCGGAAGTTCCCCTTTCTTTTCCAGATAATACCCGGACGGATGTGTTTCCAAATCATCACTCGCAACTCTTTTTGCTGGATAGAGCGCTAACACGGCTCCTTCCACACTTGAAAACGTATAACCTCCTTTTCCTTCCTCCCAGGTCTTAGAATCCGATTCATTCAAAATGTGATCATAGTCCCGGACTGGCTGCTGATATTGTTCTGGCGCGTCGATCTTTTCGATCTGCACCGTGATCGGGCGGTTAGTAAGGCGCAGCTCCTGTACCTCACAGGTTTCCTCTACCGTAAGCCCTGTCGGCATCCGTTTCGCATAGCCGGATGGGGCGCGTGTCTCCTCTAAAATATACGTTCCCGCCGGGACGCGTTTTAAAACATCCACCTGCCCATCTCTGATCCGTGTATGGAACGGATCGTTTGGCGTTTCATCCCCGGTTATCCAGCTGTTTTCCATCAGATACGCCTCACCCTGACGGTGGTACAGTGGTCGGTCATCTTCCCGTTTTTCCGGATCATTTCCAATATCATAGAGCGCTGCCTTCAACTGCAGATCCCATGCATTGGCATTGTAAGCTCTGAGAAGATCGCTGTATCGGTAACGCACATAATCGCCATCCCGATCATAAACGGGATATCCTTTAATATAGGTCTGAGCGGAACGCTGGTAATAAACCGGCAGCCCATTTTCATTCAAAACCGGATTGACATGGGGCTGCAGCAGACCTCCGTCATATGTTCCAATCGTGTACTCCTGTTCCGTATCAGCATACATCGTTGCCACACGGCCGGTCTTTATCTTATCCCTGGCAATCACATTTCCATAGTGATCCTTAGATACCTGGATCGCCCACACCAATGTTTTGCCGGTTTTTTCCTCCGTCACATATGCCATTCCCGTGTACGGTTCTACCTCGCTGTCCCGGCTTCCGTCTGATGCCAGATGATAGAATTTTGTCCCGGAAGGAACGTATTCAAACCGCCTTTCTTTCCGGCTGTACACCATTTCTTCATAGCTGGGGCTTACAATTTCCAGAAATGGAACACCGTCTTTCATCGCATAGATCGGTTCGCTGTCTTTCGGACGCACTGGTTCGCCTTTTTCGTTATAGGCATACCGCACACCCCGGAGTGTCGTAAATACCTCCAGAGCCCCCAGATCGTAATATAAAATGTCTGTATCTTCGCGTTCAACCCGCTTGAGAATCCATCTGCCTTTCCCCTGGTCGTTGAACCGGTCATCCTGCGTATATCGTTTATAATTGTTATTTTCTCCTTTGTTATCTTCCCCCTCTTGATCTTTATCCCTCACATACAGAAGCCGGTTTCCCGCATAGCCTTTCTGCACATACATCCGGGTCACATTTCCAAACGAATCGCGCACCACATTGACACCGGCATACGCCCGGTCCTCATTGTCCCCGTTCTTCTTTACCTCGATCGCATCATACAGGCGCATCGATGCACCTGGAAGATAGCGGTTGAGTGCGTGCGCCGTATCTGGAACCCGATGCCAGATCGCCTTTCCAGTAAAAACCTGATCCTCATAAATCAGGTCAATCCACTCCCCGGCTTCCTGTTTTGCCCTCAGACTATCCAGCCAGCCCTTTGACCATCCATACCCAAGGAATGTTCCCGACGCATTGTACGCCAGTTCCAGATTTTCAAGACCATAACGGTTCGAAAGCTCGGTCAAAGTTCCCTCTCGCCGATCGCTCAACTCAAACAGAATCTCCGTTTCCTCCTGTTTTACTTTCGCGATTTCCAGCCGAATCGGCGTATTTCCTACATAAATCCGCGCCACATCCCCCCGGTCCTGCGGCTTATTGCCATTTGGCTTCGTTCCATCCGGGTTCTGGACTGCTTCTCCGTTGCTGCTTATCCGGGTTACCATTTCTCCATACACGGCAGCTGCCACCCGCTGACCGCGCTCTCCGTCCCGATAATACGTCACTTCATCCGAATACACTTCCACCGCTATCGGTTTCGTTCTCACATATCCTTCCGGTGCAGATAATTCACACAACACATAGGCTCCTGCTCCCAGCGGCTGCGGCGTAATCAGATATCCTGTATTCTGGTTGGACGGCAGAGTTTCCCCCAAACCACCAAAATCCTGCAGCGTCGAATAAACCCGGAATGTGCCCGTCCGCGTCCCAAAGGCATCCTGCATCACCACCTGATCGGTTTCACTGCAAATCGGAGTTCCTGCCGGGATTATGCCTGTATATTTTCCTGTATAAGGTGCTTTCCATGGGTATTTTGACGGAATTAGCGTTTTCAAATCAACCGGCGCGATTTTCTTTGCCCCCATTGCCTCCAAAAATTCCCGGCTGGCTGTCACCTGTGTATCTTTTTCATAAAACTGCACCTCCCCCTCGCTGTACTTCGACGTGTCCCGGCTGGCGGCATAAATAGCGAACACCGCATCATCATGCAGAATATTCTCTCCCGTCTCCGAATCTAGTTTTTCAATTCGAAGCTTTGCAGCATAAAACGTATTCCGGTATTTTCCATCCGCGTAGCCGGTAAATCCCAACGCATCATAGGCGGACTCCGCCGCCGGTTCTGTCACACTGTAAGGCACCAATCCCTGAAAATACCGCCCGTCAAACCCGGTCAGCGCCCCGGTGATTGTCCTGACATGATCTTTCAGATAAAATCCCGCCGGATTGTTATCATCCGTCTTCTCTCCATACGGATATTCCACTGAATCTGCCCACCCTGCCTGCTCTGAGATCGAACCATAACGGTAATAGCTTTCTACCTTCTCATTGCTCCGGTACCGGCTGTTTGCATTTTCAGACCGATAAATGTCCTTGTACGGCGCCATTTTCCTCTGAGCGGGCGAAAATCCGCTGTAGTCATAGCTTCCGCCTGGATAGGAGATCGTTCCCTGCCGTTTATCCGCATCCAGACCATACTTATAAATCTCATAAGTTCCATCCTGTCCATGTGCGCGGATCACATATTTCCTCAAATCCGCCTGATTTGTATCTCCCCATTCTTCATTCATCCGGATCTGATAGTTCGCCGCCAGCGTTTCCGGCGATGCCGAGGCGTCATATTGATAATCCGCTGACTTTTTTTCCGGAGATACGAGGTTTCCACCTGCCTCATAAACCGACGGGACTTCTATTTCTTTCGGCTGGTCGATCCGATAATGCTGGTTTTTGAAATCTTCCAGTGCTCCCGAATACGGCTGCTGCTCAACTGCCACATAGGTTCCGTAAGGAAGGTATTTCGAAACGCCATAATAATAACCTTCCTCGGATTTTTTTAATTTTTCTGCTGACAACGTTGTTTTGTCCCGATCGGAACCTCCATTTTCCGCGCTGTCCCACTCAATCGCGTATAAATCGTCCAAATCATAGGAGAAAAACGGCTTCAAATATTCCTCTGCTTTTAAAATTGCCTGATGTAATGCTTCATCATAGATATAATCCGGGTAGCTTTCCTGTCCGCCCGATGCTTGAATGTTCTGCTTCTTTACCTCATCCTTCAAATACCAGTCCATCGCAAACTGACGGACAGCATCCGACCGTTTTGCATTTTCTATGGCTGCTTCCGACGTACGGCTCTGGTTCTGTATCGCCGCATTGTTATGATGCGCCGGATCTTTTATTTCTCCGCCACCGGTTCCAAAAATGCCCGTACGGATCCACGCAAACGGCTTAAAGGATGTATCTGCTGCATCTGCCCGCTGCCATTTATCCCGGTTCGCCACCGCCATCGCATCGAAAAATTTCTCATACTGATAGCCGGAAACTTCCCGTACCGCTCCCGCTCCATCTTCCTTGGTCCGCATGACCGTCTCAAGAAGTCTTGTATATCCTTGATTGACCTCTTTCGAATCCGCGATCTGCCCGTCTTTTCCATATTCGTACAGACGTTCCTTTGCCGTCACTGCGCTGCCCCAGACATTGTTATTGACGGAACCAGCCGTCTGGGAATCTTTTTTATGAATTACCTGCGTGAAAATTTTCTGAACCGGAGCAAAGGATTCTCTAAGCAGTGGAAAATTCTTTTTTACCTCCGGCAACGAAACGACTTCCCCATCCCGGTTCATCCACACGATTTCGCCATCCGTATTTCGGTACAGACGTTCCAGATTGGATTTCAAATAGAGCTTAAAGCGGAAATTTGGCAGTGCTGAAGCGACATTTTCGTTTCCTCCCTCTTTTTCCGTAAACGGATCGGTGTGCCCACTTTCCGCATAAGTGTTATGTGCATAGGTGCCCTCCGGTGTCGTCGCTATATTTTTGACGATTTTTATCTTCTGGCGGATCACTCGCTCCAGTACACCCAGCGGTTCTTTCCTTGTCCCGGCATCCTGATAGGTGGTCTCCTGCCCCGGGTACGCCAGTGCCACCGGGACCACATAGGAATCATCCCCTGTCAAGCCAGAACCTCCAGAATCGACATATGCCTTTGCCCGCGCCTGTTTTATCCACGTGTAATAGCTGGAACTGTTCATCTGGTGGCCGGCAAAGAAACCATTTCCCAGCATTGCGGCTTCTTCCTCGTTCAGTGTAACCTTCTTCTCTTTCAATACCGCCTTAAATCCCAGCTCTTCCAGCACGCCTGCATTTGTTTTTTTCACGCCAAAACTGTCGGTAAAATTCGCGTTGACCCGCAGTATGTATCTCCCATCTGCATTCCGGGCTGCTGCCTGATGAACCCATTTTGTCTCCGTTACCTCCCGCTGCTGTGTTTCTGTCTTTTCCCGGTAAACAACTACCTGGATCGGCTGCCCATCCGCATCATACGGAATTTCCCCGGTTTTGTAATAGACATTTACCTCATTTTCCTCCGGAACAATCGTACCATCTCCCTCAATCACAGCATCTGTCTGCAAAAGTGCCGACGCCATCACCTGATTTCCAGCAGTAGTTTCCCTATAATCAGTATACGTTCCAAATGCGTCCCGCTCGCGATTATTTGAATATGGTATATACACATAACGCGGACACATTTCCATATTCTCCGGCAGCCACTCTGCCCGGTGAAAAATCAAGCTGTCTTTCTCCGGATCACTTCCCAGTACCATGAAATTTTCCGGTATTCCTAAAATTCCTGCATATACCGTAAATTCAAACGAATCCGAATACTCATGCACCGCGTCCAGACCGCCATAGCTGATATATGGATGGGTATGATAAAAATCCAGAATGGAAGTGATCGCGTCTCCCACTGTCATTGAAATTCCATCTTTTGTTTTCGGCACCGCAATCGTCTGAACCGGAGAACCATACACTGTTTTTTCTGCCTTTTCACCCGGCGTCACACCGCTGACGCCGTACACATCCCGCTCTCCTTCCCGGACACCCCGGTCAAATACGCCGGTATAGATACTGGAATATGCATTTCCTCCTGCTCCCGGTATTCTCGGCGTTGTTTTCGCATGTCTGCGGAGTACCCGCTCAGCTTTCCCTTTCAGATAACAAAAGTCATCCACATCAAATGTCTTTACCAGCTTGTCCGCATTTTCTTCCTCTGTCATTCCCGTTTCTGCCTGCAAAAGAACTGCTTCCACTGTCTCCGGCACAAGTTCCTGCACCCGGACCTGGCGCATCCACCCCGCCGCATAATCAATCGGAACCTTTTTACTCATCGGCGTGCCATCCGCATTGTACTTTGGATACTGATAGTCGTTCTCTGCCGCTGCCAGTTCCCCGGTATAAACTTTTTCATACTCACCTGTCCCAGCTTCCACCGAAACCGTACCTTTTCCCTCATCTTTTCGATAAAAGCTCACGCCCTCCGGCAGCCCTGACACCACAATCTCATAAACTCCCTCTTTCGTGTTCTTCGACTCTGCCGAAAAGAAAATTTCATTCGTATCAGCGCCGCCATCGCCTGCCTGCTCTTCCCCGTACATCTGCATGGAAATATGGGCATATCCTTCTCCCGGTTCCAGGACCGCTGCCTCCAGATCCTGTCCCAGGTTTGTAACTGCGTGAAGTTTATTTCCAACCGAAAGTTCAAAGCCCTCGGATCGGCTTAATTCCTTGACATAATATTCCCCCATCAGAAGCGGGCGTCCAATCCAGGCATTTCCATTCTTTGACGTATTGTTATAATAAATCCGCTCCCAGGCTTTATCTGCCGTATAATCATCGATCGCCGCATCTTGTGTATACAGATTTCCCGGCGCTTTCTTTCGCCATCCATCCGCTGCATCCGCAATTGTCCCCTTCGAATAATCATAGGTTCGCCCCGGCGCCTCTGTACATGCCAGAAACGAGGCATCGCCATTTTTGTCTGTCGTCGCCACCGCCACCAGATGATTGGCCCGGTAAACTACCCCTGTTTTCCCATCCGGATGCAGCAGATCTTCTGCTGCAAACAAGCCATACACTGCGCCTTCCAGCGTCGCATCCCCCTGTGAGTCCCCAAGCGCATTGTAAGACTCATTTTCACCCTTTTTCAGATCCAGATCCTTTTTATTGATATGTACCTCGCCCTCTGTCCGGTAATCGTAGATCCTCCAGGCATCTTTCTCGCCGTCTGCCCCATTGCAATGGCTGAAATTGCCAGCACTTCCCGGCTCTATCGCTGAACCCACACTCGCGGAAACAAGCGCCGATTCATAGGCTGGGAAAAATAGAGACTCTGCTGCCGCACCCGCCAGTGTTTCCGTTCTTTGTGACAACTGCGGATTTTGATACAACGAAGAAGGTGAATGCCAGCTTGTATAAAAACCTGCCTCGGTTGTCAATAAATCTGAGCCGGTTGCCATATATCGCCGAATACTTGCACGTTCCGCTTTTTCTGCTTCTTCTAAATCATCATCCGCTTCATCAATAAACACAAACCCTTTCTGGACGCGATTTACCAGACGCTCCGAAATAGAGACTTTCATCTCCGAGGCAGTTGCTTCCTTCTTCTCCTGTGTCAATTTTCTGCCTTTTTCATTTATGTCCTGTTTGTTTTCACTTGTCTTACTCCTATTTCTCCCCGCTTTGCTTCCTGTATCTTGCGGTTTTTCTCCTATCTCCGCCTCCGACGGTGTCCCTTTCCCCAGAAGCGCTGCATCCAATGCCGTAAACAGAACCACCCTCTGCGGCAAAACACGCATTTTTAACGGCCCTGGAAATGCAGGACTCTCCCCCAGAAAAGCCGCTAAATTTTCCCGGATCGTCCAGCCAGACGCACTTCGACGATCCCAGCCATTTTTTTCAGAAATTCCTGCCTTCGCCTCACTTTCTCCATTCTGATTTCCGGAAGCCTCTCCGATGCCCTGACTCCTTCTCACACTCTTCGTTCCCAGCACCACATCACGCGAATATCCGCCTCCAAAGGCTGCATTTGCCCCATGCTCAGATGCATCGGTTGTGATAATCTCAATTGGCAGGTCATCTGCATGTTCATCATGCAGAATATATCCATCCCGCGCTTTAAATTCTTTCCAGGTATAACTGTACTTCATGGAAATGAACTTCTCATACGTCTGCCCACAGTCCTCCTGGCAGCCAGACTTTGCATACGAAGTTTCCCCGTCTGCCCCTGTCATCGGTCCCGCATCGGGTGTTTCTCCCTCGGAGCCGCCGTCTGACGCGATACCTTCTATCTCCCCTGCATCGACCTCCTCCATTATCCAGTGGAAATGGACGCCCTCAAAGTCTCCGCCCGCCTTTCTTTCACATTCCTCTTCGCACAAAAGCCAGCTATTTGCCAGGCGGATATTTTCTGCCTGCGCCGCCTCAATCTCATCCTCATTGATGACTTCTCCCTCTTCGTCCTCCTCTTCCTCTGGAACAGGTACAAAGGCCGGCGCCGGATGACCGTCACAGAATGTCTTATCATAGTGATAACCGTGTTCCACTGTCTGGGAGGCGTAGCCATCGCCATCTGTTACCGCCGAACCCACTTGTCTGAAACCATCCCAGAGAACCGGCTCATCCTGATAATGACTGGCATATGGTTCTCCGCCCTCATACAATTCGGCAGCTCCGTCCCGCTCAGTATTTACCCTGTTCTTATCGTCAAAGCGCTCAAAGAAGCCAAACCGCGCCCCTTCCAGCGCTTTCCCTGTCTCATGATCGTATTTATACATTTGCAGATTATAGGTGGAAGTAAAATCCTCTTCATGCCTAAATACCTCAAACTGAATGCCTCCCTGCTCCGGTACCGGGGTTGGATCGCCCGCCAATGCAGCAAAATAATTGACCGGAACCATTCCGAGCTCCATCCACGCCATTCGCTGATGAATCCACGGATCACTTTTGGCAGGCGTTCCGCCTCCGTGTGTCCCTGAACAGGTCACACACTCCCAGATTTGAAGCGACTGGTCGATCGCCTCCTCCGCCGAAGCATATCCTCCGCCGCCCGAAGCGTATGGGGTTCCTTCCACCCGGAAACGAATCAGGGCTTTCGACGGTTTTGGATTTGGATTTTTAAATACAATCTGCGTATCGGTTTTTGTATACATCCATCCATCCGTCGGAACCGGACTGAATGAAACACCGTCATTGTTTGAAAATTCAAGCGGTACGGAACGGATAAAATCCGAATCCGAGCCATCCGGCGCAAACGGCAGCGTCAGAGTCGCCGCATCTACCTGTTTTGCTGTTCCCAGCGAGGTGCTGGAAGCTATCACATCTGGAATCTTTCCGCCTCCGACACCGGTATTTTCCTTTCCGCTGCCTCCGCCAGACAGCATTCCTCCCATTTGCATGTACGCCTCACTATTTGACGCAGCTGCCTCCAGCCACGGATATTTTGCCCGCACAGCTGGAACATAGAGGATCGTTTTCAGATCTTCCTCGGACACCATCTTAATAATTTCCGGTTTTCCCTGTGCTTTTGCTTCCACATTGATCGCCCGGATAAATGTATTTGCCTTTTCATCCCCCAGTGCTGCTTTGAGCGAGAGCATCGCCCAAAATACATATTTCTGTTCCTGACTGCTCAGCGGAACGGATGCCTGGGAGGGACAATGCGCTTCATAGAGATCCCCTTTTTCTGCAATTCCCCAGATCGCATAACCGCCCTTATCGATACAATAAAGCTTGTGTCCCAGCAGCGTATCGCCATGGGCTGTCGTCAGTGCTGTCTGCTGACCGATCGCAGGTGCTGCTTTCGCCGGAAAAGCCGGAAATCCTGGCAAAAAAGCCATTCCTCCCAATATAATTGCCAGTACAAACGCCATCCCCCGTTTCACATTCTCTCTGTACCGATACTCCCCCATAAACTTCCTCCTCGTTTTTACTGCCCTGCGCCCCTTAACACCGGCAGTCCCTTGTTTTCTTTATTTCTCAGTTCCCCAAACTGATTTCAGCAGTGAGATAATCCCCGTTTCATACTCCTGTCTTGGTATTTCCTGTCGTCCCCACTGTTCTTCTATCTGCCCCATCGGTGCCTGTATTTTCTCCCAGGCAGCCTCGGAAATTGTCCCCTCTCCCCGCATACTCAAGGTCAGCGCCAGCACATTGGCAAGACTGTCTGGATCCGCTTCATACTCCTTTCTTCTCTGCTCCCGCTCCTTATTCTCATAGCGGTAAAACTCCGTCTCAAAGTCAACCGGATACGTTTTCGCATTTGAAAATAGCGGCAGGCTGGAGGTCGGATCCGTCGCATACCACTGCGTGCCGATCCGCACCAGGCACGCATCATGGAGATATTCCGGCGTGTAGGTCACACACTCCAGCCCTACGATCTGGCATAGGAACTGAAATTCTTCCGCGAAATCCCGGCAGACGCCAACGCCTCCTTCCAAAACCGGGAAATCCTTTGCCTCTTCCGGCGAACCGTAATGATTCTGGTTAAAACCTCCCTCTCCGTTTGCAATCCGGTTATGCACATACAGAAGACGCGTTTTTTCATCCAAATGAATCCAGTCAAAACTATTGACAAATTTCTGCAGTTCTTCGACCGAAGCCCAGCTATAATTTGCTTTCGGTTCTCCCTTCGTATTCCACCCTGGATTTGCTTCCCCCGGATAACGGACTGCCTCTTTCAGGTAATATTCCGGATCGCTGATCTCTGGGTGCTGCTCTGAAAAAATACTTCCATTTCCATAAAAACTCATCTCTCCATTCTGCCACTCCCATCTCAGACTCTCTGTGTCCTTCCATTCACCGCCATGCGTCCCCTGATTGCCCGCATAAGCGCTGAAACCTCCGGCTGCGATCATGGCTGCTGCCAGTACGGCTGTACATCCCGATTTATTGGTTGTTTTCTTATCCTGTTTCATTTTTTTACCCCCATTTTTATTCTTTCCGTGTCATTCCACTTCATTTTCCTGTTTGTCTCTGTTTTCTTCTCTCCTCCTCTCTCAGCTTCTCGTCTGTACTATTCCGTCCAGCACCCAGGAACCATCCGCATTGACTAAATTCCCATCGGGGGTGTGCGTATTTCGATACAAACGTCCCCTCATTCCATCAGATTTTTCCTGAAAATAGTAACAATGAAACACTCCATCGCTTCCCGGCAGCCAGTTCCAGCCAGTCAGCATACGCCCCTGTGTTCCATCCATTTCCTTCCAGAGATAATATGTGTTTCCATCCACATCCGTATACCAGCCGTTCACCATCCTGCCATCTGCATCAAATCGGAACCAGTCAAACGTACTCTGCCCCTTTGCCGGATCGGCATATGGATTGTGGACAGCCGCCCATTCAGAAGCATAGTTTCTACCGCCCGCTTCAAACTGCCAGCTTCCATCTGCATTTTTCCTCCAGTTTCCAGCTACTACATATTCCGGTATGGCTGCCGCATTCTGCCCGGGGCCTGCCTGTCCTTCTGTCAGATTTCCAATACCCGCTTCTGTCAAATTACTGAACCCCGATGCCGGTCCGGTTGCATTCGCTGCACTGCTTCCTGCCGCTGCCCCCTTTCCAGAAGAAGAGCCTCCACCCAAGCCGCCGCCCGAATGAGAACCTCCGCCCGAATGGGAACCTCCGCTGTATGTCTGATCGACCGTCTCATACTGAATTGTGACTGCCGCCCGGTCCGTGAAGCCACCATCCTCGGTTTTCACGGTCACATATGCCGTATGGCTGCCTGATTTTAAGTATTGACGGTCAAGCTCCTGTATCCAGGAAGCCGTCGTATTGACCGTCACGGTTCCATCCGATGATACATACAGCGAATCATCACTTGCCTGATATGTCACTTTCTGGTTAAACGCCTGCGCCGGAAATACCGACGCTGCCAGCTTTTTCGCACCGGTTCCCGTCCATGCCTCCACCGGACGATAACCCGCCCCCGTCCGGGTGCGTTTGATCTCGTATTGCAGCGTTTTCGGTATAAGGCTGATGCCTTCCACACAAATCTTCGATTCGTCCACTGTCCGGAAATCCACCTGTACTCTGCACGATGCCGTCTGCCGGTTTCCAAGCATATCATCGCCGATCACTGTCACCTTCGTCGTGCGGCTGCCGGAAGCTGTCTGTATTTCATATGGTGTATTCACATGTCTGCCCTGATCTGCCGCGATCAGATCCCGGATCCATTTTGCATCCTTTTTCGCCTGCACACCGGCCGACTTGTCCTCGCCGTCCACCGAAATCAGTGCTGCGTCACCTACGGTCCACGATATATCTTTCCGGTCAAAATAATCGGGTGTGAAAGACGCACTCAAAACCTGCGGTGCCGTAACCTGGATCGTTTCATCTGGATGTTTCCGATTTCCGTTTAATGTCCGCACCACCTCAAATTTCAACTGATCCTGATTTAGTGCCGCACCTTCATTGGCTACATAGGTCTGATCCTTGATCTGGAACGTAACCTCAATCCGCGCATTTCCCCGGCACGGCTTCCCATCAAAGCTCGCCGCCGGTTTCGTCTCTGCCGTCAGCACTGCTACGCCGCCGTTCTGATACCCTGCTCCGTATATGTCGCTTCCGATCGCATACTGGTATCCGCGGTCTGCCTGCTCTTTTTCCAGTTTCCGGACTATATCAGTGATAAACGAACTATTTAAATTTACCTGGACTGACGCGCTCTTTTTCGTATAACCATTTTCCTCATCGTCATTTGGAAGTAACGTAATCAAATCTGAATCATCGATACTCCAGCGCACCGATGCATCCGCCACATCATTATTCCGATCCACAATCGCCTGCACCGTCACCGGCTGCACCTGTGTTCCCGCCTGCAGATTTCCATGGATGTACGTCGCAATTAATTTTCCATTTCCATCCATCACGCGTGTGACTTTCGTCGGATGTTTCCGGTTTCCGGTCCGCTCCTGCACCACCTGGAATTTCGTCACGCCCGGCGTCAGCCCGACCGAAACTGCCACCTTTTTATAAACCGCCGACACCTGCGTATTTTCCTCCGGCATCGTAAAACAATACTCGCCGCCGTTTACATAAGTAGTATCTTTCCGGCTCTTCCCACGCGTATACGTCGGAACTCCCTCCATCTGAAAGCGTGCTTTTTCCGCCTGCTTTGCCGAGGTGCTGACCGTCACCGTCTTTCCCGGTGCCACCGCACCGCGGTGTTTTTTATCGAGCGTCCGGTAATACGCGCCATTTCCCCGTGCTTCCAGCACTGCCACATCGTAATAATTCGTTCCATTGGAGACGGTATCGACCTGCGGAATCGTAATCAGATAACCACGGACCGGGCGTCCCGCATCATTTGGTGCAAAATGGTCAAGATCGTACCCGACCGACTCCGCATCCATCTCCCCGCCCAGCTCTTCATCCACAATCGAGAGAATCCCCTGTTCCAGTTCTTCATAAAAATATCGCTCGTCCACATCCCGCGTGACACCGCCGGATACCAGCGTGAAGAAATTGTCTTTCGCGTGGGAATATCCGATGTGCGCCGCGTATGTATACTGGTTATCATCTGAAATGCCGCTTCCACAGACATTGTTTGCGATTTTCGCCTCCGTATCCGCAAACAGGTACGCGATGTCATCCCCATATTTAAAATAATTAGCTGGTGCGCGGTATCCGATGAAGGTTCCTCTGTGTCCGGCAGCCCCGGTTCCCGACTGACCGATCGTTCCCTCAAACCGCCCCACTTTCAAGTCTCCGCTGATTCGTTCTCCAACGAGTCCTCCGACATTCTGGCTGCCAGAACCGCCGATCGTGCCATTTACATAGGTATTGTAGAGAGCCGCCCCATTCTGAAGCCCCACGATTCCGCCGACAGTCGCATCCGTTCCCTGAATCCGCGAGGTGCTGTTATCCCCGGTGCGGACCTGGCAGTCAATGATACGAGAATCATCCGCCGCTTCCCCGGCGATTCCGCCCGCAAGCGCCTGCGCTCCGGCTGCACGTCCCGTCGTTCGGACGGTTACCTGTGCCATTCCGTTTTCCACCGTGCTGCCTTCCATGTGCCCGATCATTCCACCGACCGCTCCGGTTCCTTCCACATCGCCTTTTACCTGACAATTAAAAATCTTGGAATTCTTCGCATTTCCTGCCAAAATTCCCACCTGACGCACTCCTTTGACCGGCTTTCCTGGTTCCAGCGTCAGATTTCGGATCTCTGCCCCATCCAGCGCACCAAAGAATCCAACATTCGGCGAACTGCCTCCTGCAAACCGGAAATTTGAAATCTTATAACCGTTTCCATCCAGATTTGCCGTAAACGGGTGCGTCACCTCCCCTGAAAATTCCGAATCATCCCGGTAATAACCGATCGGATTCCAGCCCATTCCTCCCAGATCGATGTTCGCCGTCAGCTCAAACCATGCGCCCCGGTAATCCCCCACGATCTCTTCTTCCACCTCGCCGTAATCCGGCTGCATGCCAAACGCCGCCAGGAAGCTAAGTCCCATCAGCTGATGTTTCGTGCGTATCTGATACGGTTTTTGTTTCGTTCCAAGTCCATGTGTTCCATCCAGAAAGCTCAAATCCGCCACATCCCAGTTTTCCCAGAGATTTCCGAGGCTGGCGCTGACGCTAACGCGCGGCATGATTAATTGTGAAGGAGTTGCCTCTATGACTTTGGAAGAATGTAATTCAGAGGGAGTTGCCCTCACATCCGCATTCATAAGCTCACTGGACGATGCAGCCAGTTTCTGCCATTCTTTCCGCCTTTTTATGGCATCGTCTGTATCATCTAACTTTTCCTTCCTTTCCGAAACAATCCCCAAATCCCAATCCTCAAACACAAACCCGCTCGCCGCAAACGCCGGCAACGTCGCCGACAAAAGCATCGTCGTCATCACCGTAAATGGAATCACTTTTTTCATCTTCTTTTTCCCCATACACGTTCCCCTCTTTCCCCAAACATTAGATTGATTTCCCCTTGTCCAATCTCTTTCCTAATCAAACTGCCAAACAGCTTCACTCCCGCTTTCCAAGCTCAACAAGTATTCTTTTTTACATCTGTGACAGTGCAAATGCCGGACGTACTCCATATGTCTCACTGTCCGTCCTCACCGGACGCAGACAGCCATTTACCAGATCAACGCCATAAATCTGCTGATTATAAATGAATTTCCCGTTTTCATCCTGCAAATAAAAAGGCGTCCGCAGATAATATCCCTGTGAATAGGTACTGATCTGACTTTGTGGGTTATCATCCCCGGAATCAAACCGCCATAGATATTCCCGGTACGCAAGTGCCTCTTCCAATGACAGGCAGAAAAGCTGGTCGTTCATAAACTGAAAACCAATATCCTGACGCACCAGTTCCCGCCCGGACGTCTGCGAAAATGCCCCAGCCGCCGTGCTTCCCGTGTACGCGGTCTGGATTCCCGTATGGATCGGTTCCAGACAGAAACTGCTGTTCTGACTGTTTTTCTGCAGCCATGCGCGCACCTGCGAAGTTTTATAATTATTGTCTTTGCCAAACGAGAAAATCTTCATCTTTTTTCCCGGTGCCGTGTCCACATCCGCCCGGATCACGCGGTCACAGAGAAACAGCGCTGCTTTCCGGTGTTCATTCTGCCAGTCATGGTAATCGTCGTCGATACAGGTAAATGACAAAATCTCTCCGCCCACCTTGCGCAGCTGGACATCGCCCTCCTTCCAGATCACTTTTTCGGGCATTTCACTTTCACTCCAATCCACGCTTCCACAGCGGTCACAGATTTGATCCCCGTTTTCATCCAGGTGCCCCAGCGCCGGAAGGCGCTCTGTCTTTTCTTTCTGACATCGTCCGCAGACATACACTGCCCGCCCATTCTTTAAGCAATCATTTTCCTCCCACTCCCATTGGCTCCACTGATGCGTACAAGTACGGTCATCCCAGTTTCTCCGCACCCGGATGCGCGTGATGATATATTCCTTTCCATCCACCGAAAAGGAATCCTCTTCCACCTCAGAATAAACTGCGTCGTATTCCACCCCGATTGTTTTTGCCGACGGTGTAAAATCCTGACCAATCAGATAAAATTCATGCCACGCTGCATCCCCGATCGCAGATACCAGATTCCGGATCCTGGCATCATTTTCCGACTGATTTTGAACGGTCAGACCGGAACCACTGCCCGATACCGCCGCATCCTCGCGCCCAAATATGGCGCACTCTGCCTCCCATGCACTCTGTTTCCATCGTTCCAGACGTTTCCGAAGCGCCAGCATGGCGGCATCCTCCTCTGATCCCATTTCTGGGACCTTGCCGCCTCTTTCATATTTGATATAAATTTTTTCAGTTCCTGTTCCATACAGTTCAAATATTTGCGGTGACTGTACCGCTGATTTCCAGATATGCCCGTCGCTCCCTATGATTTGCTCTGGGAAAGATACATTCAGGGAAGTTCCTTCCAAAACTTTGCCCGTTTGCGTATGAAATATAAGATGATTTGCATTCTCAGCATCTATAAATGAGACGCTGTAGCCGACTATGACAGCTGTTTCTGCCTGTTTCACTGCATTTTCAGCTGCCAGCGCCATTCTACCGGATGAAAATATCAATATCAGTGATATTCCCAAAATGGTACCATTCCGGCAGCGACGCCCTTTATGAGCCCCCATGTTTATTTTTAACAACTCAAACCTCCCCCCTCAAACCTTTTTCACATCTCTTTTCTTATCCTCTTTCGCAAGTTATATAAGGTTACTGTTCACGCATACGTGCCCAGTAACGGAATTTGCCGTGGCTTCGCATTTAAATACGGCAAATTCCTGCTGCCACCACGTTTTCTTACGGCACTTTCGGTTCCAAAAGTGCCTACCTGTGAACAGTAACTATATAAGTTCTAATTTGATTCAAAACACACTCTCACTCTGAGTCAGACAGCGGTTCTTTCCGTCTATAAAAAGCTTTCATTTTGCATTGCATATATCATATAATATATTGCACATTTTTTATAACGATACAGTTATCCGATTCTCCCAAATTTTCCTAAATCATCGAATTCTGTGCGAAACGCACCTCACAAATTACTCAGAATAAAAAGATAAATTAGAACGAAACCACCTGCGACCGCAGTTCATTTCGATAAGATATACTGAGTCTAACACATCTATTCTCTAAATGCAAGAACTCTTTTGGAATTTTCACAACGAAAAACGCCCGCCCCAGAAAGTCAAATTCACATTCCAAATTTCATTTTCCAGAGCAGGCACTTTCCCACTAACTCATATATAAATTTTAGTTTATTTTATCTCAGCCAAATTCTCAGAACACGCACATTCTCCCAAGAACATCCCGCATCAATGCCGATGCATCGAGAACGACGACATATCATACGCCTTCAGGTTCTCATGTACTTCTCTTGCATCTGCCTCGGCGATGAGTTTGTCTCTCGACTTCTTCGCCTCCATCTCGGCTTTGTGCTTGCTCGGTCCGCCGACACAGCCGCCGACGCACGCCATACCCTCGATGAAGTCCTCCGGCAGACGTCCCACTTTCAGAAGAAGAAGGGCTTTCTTACACTCAGCCGCACCGTTGCAGCGCGCTACCTTGATATCGGTATTCTCACCAGACTCTTTCAGACATTCTAATACCGCCGCTGTTACGCCGCCGCCATTGCCGAAGCGTTTTCCAAATACACTGGCTTCCTGCATACTGTTCTCTTCCGGCTCCAGATTTACATCTTTCGCCCGCATCATCGCACGGATCTCTCCGTAAGTCATCGCATAGTCCGCATTGCCCTGGATATTCAGATCCAACGTCTCGCTCTTCTTCGCGATACACGGTCCGATAAAGACGGTGACAACCTCCGGATCCTGAGCCTTCAGCATACGGGAGACCGCACACATCGGGGAAACCGTCGTGGACATATTGTCAAGCAGCTGCGGGAAATGCTGTTTAATCATGTTGACAAATGCCGGACAGCAGGAGGTCGTCATCTTCTTGCCCTCTTTGTAAGCTTCCGCCCACTCTTCTGCCTCAGCTGCCGCGGTCATATCGCCGCCCAGACCAACCTCGATCATATCTGCAAACCCAATCTTCTTTAAAGCTGTTTTCCAGCTTGCAAACGTGATATCCGGTCCAAACTGACCTTCGGTCGCCGGTGCCAGCATCGCTACAACCTTCTTGCCTGCGTTGATCAGGCGGATCACATCGACCATGAAGGTTTTGGAACCGATTGCACCAAACGGGCAGGAATGGATGCAGGCGCCACACTGGATACATTTTTTCTCATCGATCACACATATACCATACTCATCGTAGGTAATCGCATCCACTGGGCAGACCTTCTTACACGGGCGCTCCAGATGGGCAATCGCATTGTATGGGCATGCCTGGGAACACTTTCCGCACTCGCGGCATTTATCCGGGTCGATGTGCGCCTTGGTATTTCCCATGCTGATCGCTCCAAACGGACAGGAGTTCTGGCAGGCTTTACCCATACATTTACGACAGTTATCGGTGACTGTGTAGGACGCAATCGGGCACTCCTCACAGGCCGCATTGATAACCTGTACGACGTTGTTTGTATTGCGGTCAGACGGACACTTACCTTCTGCCAGACGGATTCTCTGGCGGACAATCTCTCTCTCCTTGTATACACAGCAGCGGTACTGTGCCTGCGGACCAGGGCTGATTTTATACGGAATATCGTCTCTTCCGTCCTCTAACTGATCATTCCAGGCAAGCTTTGCTACCTCGTAAAGTATCTCATGTTTGATGCGCAGAATTGTCGCGTCATTCGTTACCATGGTTTATCCTCCTTATTAATAATACGTTACCGTAACTTTCTTTCCCATACCTTCGACTGCTTCTTTTAGCTGTTTGACCAGGTTCTGGCGGATTCCCAGATCAAACGCCAGCCCTGGATTCTGGTAGGCGCTGTTCGCCGCCGTTCCCACAAACATATGTAATTCCGTGCAGTCTTCAATCAAAATCTTCGCGATCATGGACGCACCATTTTTCTTGTCCAACTCGCTGAAAAACTCAGAACTTAAATCGCATTCGATCAGATAGCGTTTCAGAAGTTCGATCGCTTTTCGCAGCGTCAGGACTCCCTCCGTCACCAGATCGATGCCTTCCATAAAAGCGATCGGCGGAATATCCGGGTCGCTGTAATCCATTGATACCCGCAGCGGTCGTCCCAGCTCCCGCGACAGGATCGTCGCGCTGGTTCCGCCCGATACAATGTGCTTTGCCGACTCATCTTTCATAAAATCCGCCGTGATCGTCTCATCGTCGTTGCGGTCGAGCGGCGGTCCCGTCATCAGGTTGACCGGTTTCCGGTCAATGATCCGGGCTACCACAACCGTCGTATCATCGCCCGGTTTTCCCTCGTAAATCTGGCTGCATTCCGCACAGAGTGCCGCCGCCATACGTGCCGACGAAAGAGAGGTCAGGCATTGTTCCGAAACAAACTCTGCCACCGACTCCCACGGCCAGCCAAATTTATATTTGCCGCTCTTTCCGACTCCCGCGTGCGTCACGCCGTCGCTGACAAGTACCAGCGCATCTCCCTTCTGAACCTGGAACCGGCACTCACTGATCTCCTTGTCCTTGACGAGACGCTTGTATTTCTGCAGCTCCACCACATGACCACAGCGCAAAAAAATGCATCGCGGGTTATCATATTCAACTAAATATACCTCGCCGTTGTTGAAAATCTGGAGAATCGAGAACGTCGCATACGCCACCTGTCTCGTCTGACAGATCGGAAGCGTCTGCACAATCGTCTCCACACATTCCTCCAGCGTGGCTCCATTTAAAAACATCGTACCCAGAATCTTTGCCGTCAGCGTTGAAAGAATATTCGCCTTGACGCCGCTTCCCATGCCGTCCGCCAGAATGATAACGTCCGAATCTTCCGTTTTCAGGCACTCTACCGTATCGCCGCACAGGATCTCTGAATACTTATTCAGACTTTTAAACGTGACATCTACGGTTACTCCCATTTATCGGACCTCACTTTCGCTCTCATCGTCAATCAGGGAACAAAGCTTCATCAGGGTTGTCTTCGTCTCCGCCGTCGTCTCACCCAGGAGTCCGGCAATATTCTGTGCAACCATCATCTGTTTGTAAATGACATTCTGTGCCAGATCAATGGTCGCCTTTTTCTTGGCATATTCCTGTTTTGCCTGTTTTTCCTCGCGCGTCACATCAATGATCGTGGCAATGACAAAATTGCCGTCATCGATATACGCAATGTTTTGAAGCGTCACAAGATTCCGATCCGGATAGATCACCTTCCGGCTGTGGACGCTTGTGTGCGTCCGGAATACCTCGCGGACATCCTCGGCGTTAATAAAGTCCTCCAGCGGTTTTCCCTTGATCGCCTCCGGTTTGACGCCGAAATACATTTCTGCCGCCACCGAACACTCCCGGATCCGCATATCATCGTCGATGATCATGATCAGGTTCGGGGACGTATCCATCACCAGATGAGACAGCGACTGCGCCCGGTCATGCAGGTACGGAATACACATATCGACCTCCGCCTTTTTCTGGAAAACAGCGATCGCCTTCTCCCGGCAGGTCGGATAACCGCACGCACCACAGTTTAATTCCTGCTCCGGCGTCATCTTGCCCGTCTTTTTCAAGATCTCCCGGATCTCTTCCTCGGTCGGAATCCGCTCCTTCTGGGAACGATCCACAAACGTCCGGTGAATCTCCACCTGGCGCGCCGCCTCATGCATCAGGGATAGATCTGCCGGTTCCTTCGGAAGCATCGCTTCCAGATCCAGCTTAACTTTAAAACTCGACACGGAGGTCGCCGTGGACGGTCCATTGACACAGCCTCCATGACAGGCGTTCATCTCGATGAAACAGCCAGCCACCTCGCCGGTTTTCATCGCCTCACAGACATCCAGGCAGTCCTTCACGCCGCTGACGTAGAACTTGCGGTACTTGTCCGGTTTCTTCTGGGTCGCC
>OMGL01000494.1_pt1 | contig 30764 bp, 31 predicted proteins | sample 1645831 | NCBI WGS metagenome assembly OMGL01 (sample SAMN00849301, study PRJEB25192) | human gut metagenome | reverse complement strand
AACTCATCGAGCAGCAGCCGCACATGATACTTTAGCTGACCTCCGCATTGATCGTCTGCACGGTCACAAAGCAGATTGAAAAGCTGGGTGTACATGATGGACACCACGAAATTGAACGTATCGTCCGTGTCGGAAATGATAACGAACAAGGCCGTGCGGCGGTCCCCCAGCAAATCCAGTTCCATTTCATCGTAGGCCATAAGGTCACGCAGCTCCGCAATGTCAAATGGGGCTAATCTGGCACCGCAGGAAATAAGAATCGACTTAGCTGTTTTGCCGGCAGCCAGCTTATACTTCTTATACTGGCGAACTGCAAAATGTTCCGGCTTCTTCTGTTCCAGTTCCTCAAAAAGCTCATCCACAGGATTCCTAAATTCTTCGTCATCCTCACGGGCTTCGCTGGCGTTGATGAACTCCAGCAGCGTGGAGAAGTTCTGCTCCTCTTCCGGGGCTTCATACCAGATGTAGCCGATCAGTGCGCAGTAGAGCAGTCGTTCGGCCTTGACCCAGAAATCCTCGCCGGATTTTTCGCCATCCCCCTTTGTGTTGGCGATGATGGTATTGACCAGTTTCAGAATATCTTTCTCACTGCGGATGTAATGGAACGATAGTGATAGGTAACCCTTTGAAATTATCTCCGGGTTTTCCCCCACTTCACACCGGACATGCGACTTTCACCGCATCCGGCGTTCCATCAAGCATAGTACAGCAGTGATACACAATCACTCTTTCACATTGGCTAAGTTTGCTACTTTGCCGCCAGTAGCGGCAGTCCTGCGGTAGCACGCAGTTTGTTCACTTTGGTAATAACTTTGGCATTCAGAGAGTATTCCTTCACCAACGCCACTACAGACATCATGTCTTCCGAGCTGACTATTGCCAATCCCTGCAAAGAAAGAAGCAACAGGTTCTGGTAGTTGTCATTGCCCTTCTTACAATCGTTTGTTTTCCTGTAACAGATACAGGCTTGAACATCCAGTTTCTTCCCGGTGATTGCACATTTACCGTCTTGCCCTGCATAGAGGGAGACCCGGTTGTCGTTGTATCTCACTGATTCGGTCGGTATCGGATGCCTCATCAGCCAGAGCATTGAATTTACGTCAATCCTGAGATTATCGTGTATTTCTGCTCTACCTTTGGGCGTATAAGGATTGATTTTTCGGCTTTTCCGCATTGGAATCTTGAATTGCACGTAGGCTAATGGAACCAGTGGCGTTTCTCCAATCCATCGCATTTGCTTCGATTTTCCGTACCGTTTTCTCAGATATCTGTTTTTGATTTCGCCCTGTTTCTTGATTCCGTCAATACGATGGAGAAGCTGTCCATTGATTGGATGGGCGATATCGCTGAAGTTCAAGTTGACCCTTGTCGCAATGCAATAATAGTCCTGCACTCCGATAACCTTGGCATTATAGTCCCCCACATTCAGGCTTATTTTTTCAGCCGTCTTACTGCTTTGTATTGCCTTGACACTGTCAGCCATTTCCTTGCTGATTCTGTGTATGGCTTTATCGCAGACATTTGAAGTTATCACCCATGAGTTACTTTTGCGCCGCAGTTTTATACGAAAACCCAGAAACTCACTGTCACGCTTTCTGAGATTAGTCACTTTTGACTTTTCATCAGACACTTCCAGTTTTAGCCGTTTCCATAGCCAGTCTTTGACTGCATAATAGGTTTTCTCTGCATCCTCCTTGGTTCTGCAAAATATCTTGAAATCATCCGCATAACGGACAATCCGCATCTCCTTGAGGTTGCTTTTCTTCAAGGCTGTATAGCTATTGCACTTTTTCTCTGCGCCGTTGGGATAGTAGGTCACTTTACACGGATGTTTCATGTGCCTCACCATTTCATCCCACTGAGAGGCAATCCACCAGTCCAGTTCATTGAGGACAATGTTTGCCAGCAATGGTGAAAGGATACCACCTTGCGGCGTTCCCTTGGATGGGAGGACGGTTTTTCCATCAGGCATTTCGATTGGCGCTTTCAGCATAGCCTTGATGATCTGAATCAACTTGGTGTCCCGTATACCTAAAGTCCAGATCTGTTTCAGCAGCTTTCTGTGGTCGACGTTATCGAAGAATCCTTTAACGTCCACATCGACTACATAGTGAAGCTTGTTCCTTTGGGCGAGTCCATACGCATAGGAAATCGCATTTTCTGCGCTCCGACACGGTCTGAACCCATAAGAGTGCTCATAGAACTTTGCTTCGCAGATTGGCTCCATGACCTGCAAAATACATTGCTGTACTATTCGGTCAATAATACACGGTATTCCCAGAGGCCTCATCTTTCCGTTTGGCTTTGGTATTTCTACTCTTTTTACTGCTTTTGGTTCATACCTCCTGAACTGTTTCTGGATGAGCTTTACAAACTTATCCTCTGGCATGACTGCCAATGATTCTATTGTCCGCCCATCCGTGCCTGCGGTATGACTGCCATCATTGCCTTTAATATTTCTGAATGCCAGCTTGATGTTGCTTGGGGCACTGATGATATCCATCAGATGCCCAAAGACTTCACCGCTTTTGCTGTCGGCATACAGACTGTCAAAGGTTTTCTGCATGTCATAGTATTCCGCATGGCGCAACTTGCTTTTCTTCTTAGCTTTTTGTGCCATGTACATCACCCCATTTCTATGAAACCGAGCGACAATTTCTTTTTCTTACTCGACTGCATGAATAGTGGTTGTGTACTGCTGACGTTTTGCCTGACTTGTGGCCATTCCTAACCGTCCTCTTTTTCGCAGACGATATCATCGGTTCGACCACTGCTTTTCAGCAGGAATTCATCCGCTTATTATTCTTCGCCGGATTATCCAGTAGACTTCCTGCCTTTCCTTGTTCCGATAATCCTATCTGTACATACATACCTTTAGGTGTTCCCTCTGGGCCTGACAGCTTGGACACGCCTGTAACGTGCCACGGCGTTTCGTAACAACCATTTCTACTAAACCGTACTGCCTGGGCTTTAACCCACACACCCATTTCTGAGTGTGGCGCTTTTAGACCTTTACATTCGGGAGCTTCGTCAGACATCTCTGTCATTCTCACCATGGGTATCTTATAGACCCCCGGCATATAGGATGCACCGTCCATCTCTGGACAGCTTTCGTCAGCTTAACCTGTTACGGCATCTCTCTGCCGACTTTACCGGGCTTCACACAGAGTTTGGCCTCTGCATGCCGAAGTATCAGGGGAGGCGTTTCAGGGCGTTACCCCTTCATTCCACCTCTCGAATTATCAGTTCACAGGACTGATTGAAACAGCGCTGTGCGCCGCCTTTTCAGCGGCGAACAAGTCGCACGATTATACCGCATTGATTTTTTGAAATTGATGGTGTTCAGGACTTTAATCTTATACCCGGCATCCGAGAGCATCTTTCCGCACTCGATAATGATCGTACCCTTGGGATCGGTCAGGACATAGCTGACCTTTTCGGGCATTTGCATCAAGTTGGGCTTGACGTAAAATCGCGTCTTGCCGCTTCCGCTGCCGCCGATCACAATGACGTTTTTATTACGAGCATACTTCGGATGCTTTGGTCTACCACTCATCATCAGCCGTTCGGTCTGTGTGAGGATGACGTTGTTCTCGAATACCGGGTCAATAAAAGGTTCGATGTCCTTCTGGTTGCCCCACCGGGCAGAGCCATATTCCTCGCCTTGCCGATACTTCTTCGCGTTCTTTCCTTTGAAGTAGATCACTGCTTTCAGCGCAGCTGCGCCGACCAGCCCCACCATCAGGTCAAACGGGTGAAAACTGGGCAAGACACTTTTGTAGGCCAGGCCAAAGTTCATAAATAGAACCATCAGCCTGTCCACCACGGAATCGCCATTGCAATGACGGTAGAGCCATGCGGCTTTCTCCACCATGTAAAAGGCGATGATGTACGGAAAATTCAGCAGGATCAGCTTTTTCATGTCTGCCGACTGCATCATCCTACTGAACTCTGCAGCCATTTTTTTGCCCCATGCCGTGCCGCCCGTCTGGTTGGACGGTGCTTTGCGCGGCAAGCGGGCAGGTTTTTTCAGATTCTTCATCGTATCGGTTCCTGCTCTCTCTTCTTTTCTTTCTTGAGCTGACGGTGATTGGAAAGTTGCTCTTTCACCTTTTCCAGCTTCTGGCGTACCGATTCACGCTTCTGCCTTTTCAGCGTTTCGCTGGTGTACTCCTTAAAGGCAGCAGTCATAACATCCACGTCCTTGGCCTTGAAAAAGACCAGATATTCGCTTTTCCCCTCCTGTTCCACTTTTTTCAGACTGTAATCAATACCATATTTCCGGGCTACCCGGTCAAAGGACTTGATGTTATTGTCCGTGACAACGATGTTCGTGATCTGTGCGCCGCTCTTTTGCAGGCTCTTGATGCTCTGCTTTCCTATTTTCTTACATTGGCCTTTTTCTCCCTTTCTCTGCTGCTTTTTCTTCTCTATCTCTGCCAGCAGCTTTATCAGGGCTGCTTTCAAAATCTGTGCCGTGATTTTTCCTCCTTTGATGCACAGCGAAATGGTTTTCTCATTGACTTCTTCCTGCACGGTTGCTCACCTCCCATCTATCGCCACTGCATCAAGGGCGGACTGCCCCAGCCGCAGGCGGCGCGGTATCGCCCAGCACCGAACGGAACTTCTTGCGGCACTGGTGCAGCAAATAGCCACACTCCCATTTGTGCCGGCAGTGCTTGCAGGGATGGCCGCTGTCCGTTCCCGGACGCTGGCGCATCATGCGTTCAAACGGATTGTCGGTAAAATTCATAGGCTTAACCTCCTTGTTCAGCCAGCGGCAGCACACCGCGCCGCTTCAACGTGTGGTAAAGGAACTTCCGGCCTTTCTGCGTCCATGCCGTGTGCAGCTTTTCCACCTCGGAGCCATCGCTGCGCTGGAGCCGGAACGTCAGGCTGGATGTATACCCCTTGCCGTGGTGTTCCGAATACAGTACCCACTGGCCGTTGGCCCGGTACTGGATACCGTGCAGATGCAGCAGCCGATTGAACACCTTGGCTCCACAGCCGTACTCTTTGGCGATCTGCGTGGTCGTAACCAGCGAATCGGAATCGCTCAACTGCGCTTCGTAGCTGCTCCGGCGCGGGGCCTTCTTATGCAGCAGGCCGAGCAACGCATCCCAGTCAAACGGTTGCGGATGGTACGCCGCACTGACTGCCGTGTGGTGCAGTTTGCAGAGCTTCTTTGCCATGTCCTGCGTGATGCGGTAGTCTTTCACATACCGCTGGACCGTGCGCCCGCCTTCGTCCTGCAGCCGGACACGGGGCATATACTCGTAGTCGCGGCCCTCGATGAAACCATACTGGCACATACGCGGAAACCACTTGCGGAAATCGCTGCGAATGTGCATCTGGTCATACAGATCACGCGCCCACAGCGTAGAGGGCAGCGTGTCCACACTCATGAATACGATGTTCATGGGGTTATCCTCCTTAATTTTTATCTACCCTGCCGCCCCACCCAAATTCATGCCGAACCTGTGCGGAATAATAGCTGTCCACAGTCACAGGTGCGTTATAGAGTGTTGCCAGCAGGTATTGCTTGATGTTCCGAATCTGAGTGCTGTTTTCTTTTAAGCACTCCAATATGTACTGGATATGCGAGGAATCCAGCTTCATCAGGCGGCTTTTCACCACCTCTCTCGGCTTTTCTTCCCCACAGATGCGCAGGAACTTCTTTCTGCTGGTGACGGTTTCCACCAGCAGTTCCAGAATCTCATACAGAACCGCTTTATCTGCCGGATAGCCCTGTTCCAGAATTTCCAGTTCCAGAGCTTCCTTGAAATAGCAGCGGTACTGTTCTTCTTCCTGCAATTCAGCCGGATAGATAGGATCAGTTTCACTATTATCTGTCTTATTTATCTTCTCAGTATTACTTCCGTTTGATTTTGGAACTCCCGGAAGTTCGTTTTTCAAACCGCCGGAAGTATGATTTTCATACTTCCAGTAGTTCGATTGCGAAAGCCCCGCATAAAGGTCTTTCACATACAGCAGATTGGGTTTGCACAAGCCCTGCCTGCGCCGCTCGATAAGCCGAAACTCCTGTTCCAGTTCATCCAGCAGCTTGACTGCCTTTTGTCTTGCACAATGGATAGAGTCCATGACTTCTTCTATCGTACAGATGATATAGGCGTTGCCGTGCTTATCCTGCCAGCCGTTCCTAATAGAAAGGCTCATGCGATCCAGCAGCACAGCATACAGCAGCTTGGCGTCCCCGGACATCTTCTGAAACAGATCAGCCTTGACCAGTGCCTTCGGCACACGGTAAAAGCTGTATCGGTCTGCTTCAAGACCTTTGAAATACGGGTACTCCATGTAAATTCATCACCCCCTATCGGATTGGATTTGCACTATTGGAAATAACAGTACATTCCTGCGGTGGAACACGTTTCCTTGCTCCACCGCAGTGTATCTGCTGTTATTTGAGCTTTGCCATTCTGCCCCAGCCCGTTCCTGCCCCATATTTCAGCGGCGTTTTCTCTGGTAAGACACGCAGGATGCACATTCAATGCCAGAAGTATCTCTCTGGGATGGCTTATTCAGTTTTCAAGGAGCTTCGTAAGGTACTCTTCTCTCTAACCCTTACACTAATATGAATTTGAAGGGTCCTTGGGGTATACAGTTCCCAAAGATTTTTTGAGAATTTTTACCCTGCATTCATTTTTAACGGATTATCGAAGCATTCATTCTCATGCAATTTGATATTTTTCATTGAGATAAGCTGCAATGCAGCTTTCCAACGAACTACTACCTGCAAATTCGGCCTCGATGGTATATTCGCCGCACCTATTGATATAGGGAGAATCGCTTGCCACGTTTTCTGTTTGCCGGGTATTCTTGCTCATCTGCTGTTTCCTTTTCATGTAAAATCCCCCACTGCCAATTCATAATGTGCTTCAAAATCAAATTTGCGGCGAATCCGTTCAAGTGCCTGATTGACAGACCTTGTAACCGACCCGCGTGCAATTCCCATACCATCTGCGATTTCCTGATGGGTCTTGTCAAGAACATAATTCTGGTAAATCAGGTTACGCTGCTTTTCCGTCAGAACCGCCATCATTGCATGAAGCGCTTCCTTCTCAATATATTTATCCAGAACATTAATTTCAGAATCTGCCATCTCGCCCCAATCTTCCGCTACGGCATGATACGAAACACACACTTTGGTTTGACCCACGCCCTCGCACTTCAGCTGTGATTCCTCCACTCTCTGTTCGCCCTCAAACAGTGCGCGAATATGCCACTCGCAGTTTTCAAAGTATTCTTCCTTAATCACTTTGCCCTTTCCTTTTGATGCACCGTAGGCATAGTCCCCACGGCAGTCATGGATATGGAACACGGTGTTTCGCTTTCCTGTAGAAAACCAAACATAGCCGCTGTGATAAAGCGTCAGGTGACTGTCGTGCTCAAATTCTTTACGCAGAAGAATCCGCCCATCTTCCAAAAGCACCTTTGGAGAGGGTACGCGCTTGGTGTGTACAGGTGCGTTTACCAGTTCCTTGACCTTTTTCAATGTAAGCATTTTGTCCACCTTTCTGCCTTCCGGCTCTGGGTGAACTGAAAAAAAGCAGCAAAAATCGTCTCAGATTCACCCGTTTTTTTTAACGGGAATCTAAGATTCCTCTTGCTGCTTTCTATTTTTTTGAAGTCCCTATACTAACATGAATCCGTAGAGCCACCTGGGAATACAGATTTTCGAGAAAATAAAAAAAGCCGGAACAGGATGAACTACTTGCAGGCGCACTACTGCGCTGCATTCGCTCATTCTGTCCCGGCCTATATCACATATTGCTACGGTATCGCTCTAACAAACAGATATTATATTGTAGACCCAAAAGAACGTCTGGTGGAGCTGGTCGGCTAACCAAGTGCCGCCTAAGATTCCACCTCTGCGCTTTCAGTGTCCGATGAAGCTCTCTGCTTCAGGCTTCTTTCCGATGACTCTCTGCTGTGAAAAATTCGATACACTTCACTGGAAGGCCGTGAATACACTCCACCAGAGATTCAGCAGAAATATAATCTTCACAGCCACCACGCTTGATCTGAAGCATATTCTTTCCATCAACGACACTGCGATTTCCGATCCGCAGCCCCTTTGGGGTGCGGATTTCATGTTCTCCGTTGCTCATCTTCTCACGGCCTCCTTTGTGTTGGTTTAAGTTTCTTTTTTCTTCTATTCAATTTCACCTTTTGAACTTCCGCTCTTTTTTCACCTTTTTCGGCTTGCATATTTGCGATTTTTACGGTATAATAATCCAAAAGATGATAGAATATAGCATATATTATAAGCAAGTCGTGCCGCCGTGTCAAGAGGAAAATGTGAAAATTCGTTGCATCTTTCGGATTGAATATTTACAAATTCCATTGCACATTGTTACAGCACGATAACTACTCCATAGAAAGGTTACAAACATGAAATTTGGAGAGAAAGTTCGCGATCTACGAAAGAAACATTCTTTAACACAGGACGAATTGGCACAATGTCTGGGTATCAACAAACGAACGATCATCGGATGGGAGCGTGATGGCCGCTACCCTCGCAGTATTGAAATGCTTGAAAAGATGGCCGATATATTCCATGTACCTTTGACCTATTTACAGCCGGATCAGTCTTTATTTATCGAACGTGCCGCCGAAGCTTACGGAAAAAAGGGCAAAATAGAAGCCCAGCATCTCGCATTCGAGCTTACTGAGCTATTTGCCAGCGGTGAGTTGACCCCGCAGGATATGGACGGCATCATGTACGAAATGCACAAAGCCTATTTTAAGTACCGAGAACAAAAACGAGAAAAGGAACGAATAATGAACCTGTAAACCTCTGTTCCATTCACTATGCCATCCCCGAAAGGAGATCACATTATGGATTCTGCATTTATCTACCGAGCTGCCAACGAACTTGTCCAAAGTGCCGGAACTCGCAACATCAAACAGATCGCGCGCAGTTGCAGTCTGGACATCAGTGAAACATCTCGCATTAAAGATATGCTGGGTTTACTTTCGCTCTATTTTGATAAGCCTTTGATTCTTATCAATCGCCAGCTGGACAAACAGACAAAGCAGATGGTGTGCGGCTATGCACTCGGACATTGTAAGCGCTCAGTGTCAGTGCGGCTAGTTTGAAACTTTTGAAAGTGCCATAATCAGGAGAAAACGAGAGTGTTTTAGTCTCAGTCTTTCCACTGGCATTCACAGTAGTAGATCATTTCACTACACTGCCACTTCCCACTATGGGACTATTTTACTCTACTTAAAGAGAGAGGAAGTCCCATGATGAATAAACGTGCAGCTCACCGCTCTGATGAAGAGTGGCATCAGATCATACTCGCAGCCAGAGCATCCGGTTTAAGCGATTTTGAATACTGTAGAACTAACGGCATCCCGAACAGTACCTTTTACAGGGCACTGGCTCGATTACGTCAGCAGGCCTGTGAGCTTCCTGCGAGATCCGAAAGACTCGAGTGCAAGCAGGAGGTTGTTCCGATAAATATATCAGAACTCCCGATCAGCAGAGAGGATCGGATGCATCCGGTCTCACACGTGGTCGATGAACCATCACCTGCTTCATTTGAAGCAACGATGCGCATCACACTTGGAGGCGGCACGCTGGAGCTGACCAATCAGGCAGATACTGCATTGGTTGCCAGTATCCTGAGCATGCTGAACAGTCGATGCTAGGCGACATCTCCAGTGCAAACCACATCTACCTGGTGACAGGCTATACCGACATGCGAAAGAGCATTGATGGTCTGATGGCGATCGTACGCGACACCTATGAGCTGGATCCGTACAGCAACTCAGTCTTTCTCTTCTGCGGAAGACGTGCTGATCGCATCAAGGTACTCCATTACGAGAAGGACGGGTTCTGTCTGCTGTACAAGCGTCTTGAGAAAGGAGCGAATGATCACTTCCGGTTTCAGTGGCCGCGCCACGCATCCGAAGTTCGTAATCTCACGAAACGGGAGTTCCGCTGGCTGCTCGAGGGCCTTTCTATCGACCAGCCGAATGCCATTCAGCAGAGTCGTGGAAAGTACGACTTCTGAGCCTTGGTGATGTTGCACAAACTTTCAAAAATTGCATAAAGCTATCCTCCGGGAAGGCCCGCGCAGCCTAGGAAATACGTGCTTTCAGCGGTATAATCAGAGCAGTTTTGAAAGGACGTACAACACCATGAGCATTACGGATTTCGGCAATCGAAGCAAAGACGAAATAATCGAATACCTCATCGACGAGCACAACGCCACGGAACGCGAGACAGCCCAGCTCCGTCAGGAGCTTGCAGAAGCCAGAGAGACCATCGAAGAGTTCAAGCGTATGATCTTTGCCTCGAGATCCGAAAAGAAGCATGTCGGTTACGAGAATCCGGAGCAACTGACGCTGATGGACCTTTTCAACGAAGCAGAGCTTGCAGCGGATCCATCTGTCGAAGAACCTACGACCGAGACCATCGTCAAAGGCTATATCCGCAAGCAGGAAGACGAGAAAAAGAAGAAAGCTTCCTATGAGGAACTTTATGACAAGCTCCCATCGAGAGATCTTCTGTGCCACCTTGATCTGGATGCGAAGATATGCCCACGCTGCGGCAGCACCATGGAGCGTGTCGGCTGGGAGAAAGTCCGTACCGAACTGGAGGTCATTCCGGCGCAGATCCGTCTCGTGAACATCTATCAGGAGACGGTCCGCTGTCAGAAATGCTACGAAGAGACCGGATACGCGAGATTTGCACGCACCGAGGTCCCATCCCCGTTGATCCCGCACAGTCCGGCATCGCCGACGACCGTTGCGTATGTGATGTATCAGAAGTACATCAACTCCATGCCTCTGTACCGTCAGGAAAAGGAATGGAAGCAGATGGGCGTATCGATCCAGCGTGCAACGCTGGCGAACTGGTGCATCTACTGTGGCAAGAAGTACATGAAGCCTCTGTACGATGCGCTGGTTAAGCACCTCCTCGAGCGAGAAGTCACCTGCGCAGATGAGACGCCATGTCAGGTGCTCAAGGAAGATGGTCGGACGGCTCAGCAGAAATCCTACATGTGGATCCACTGCTCAGCGAATCTCGATGGCCTGCCTCCGATCATGCTCTATGAGTACAATCCTTCACGGGCAGGATCGGTACCGCAGAACTTCTACCAGTCTTTCAGCGGCAAGTACTTCCTGGCAGATGGGTATCAGGGATACAATCATCTGCCGAAGGGCGTCCTCCGATGCGGCTGCCTGGCACATTTCCGGCGTAAGTTCTATGACGCGATACCGTCAGAGGACCGCAAGAGTGGTAAGTCCAAGTCACCTGCCGCAAAGATCGTAAATCTCTGCTCGAAGCTGTTTGAAATCGAGCGAGGCTTCATCGATCTAAGCGCGGAGGAACGTAAAATCAAACGAGAAGCATCCAAGGAACACGAGATCTGGAATCAGATCTGGGAATCCCTGGATCAGATCTCAGCAAGCAAAACCAGCATGCTGGGGAAAGCGGTGACGTATGCTCAGAATCAGAAACCGTACATGGAGAACTACTTCCTGGACGGTAACATCCCGATTTCAAACAACTTCACCGAGAGCTGTGGTGCAAGACCGTATGCCGTGGGACGGAAAAACTTTTACTTCCACGATACACCGGCCGGTGCCGAAGCCAGTGCGATCATCTACAGCCTGGCGCTGACAGCGAAACTTAACAACCTGAGTGTCTTCAAGTATCTGCAGGCGGTACTCCTTTACATGCCGGACTACGTTCATGAGCCCGAGGGCATTGAAGAGCTGATGCCATGGTCAGATAAGATGAAGAAACTCTGTGCAATAGACACGAAGGCAACTATCGAAGACAAGGATGGAAACCCAAAGATCTCACGGTAGTAAGTTAGCGCGCTCAGCTAACACTGAGCGCTTACGATTTATGTCAAACCGCTGGTGTTTCGCGATCTGGTTATTATAAATGGATTCGTTCAGAAGATGTTCGTAGAGAAAAGGAGGAGAAAGATCGAGCTGATTTTGAACTTGTACTTGAAGCGTTTAAACACCGCGGATACGATAAAGGAGTACGTGGAATCAACATGTATCTGTTGCACCGAAATCCGCAGATAATAATGAATCCGAAAAAAATTCGCAGACTTATGCATAAGTATGGGTTGCTCTGCCCGATCCGTAAAGCAAATCCATACCGGAGAATGGCTGCAGCATTAAAAACCAGTAATTATGCAGATAATCTGGTCAAGAGAGAATTTGAACAACATGGACCACGAATGATTCTACTTACAGATATTACTTACCTTCCTTATAACGACACTTTTGCTTATCTGTCTACTATTATTGACGGCTTTACCAAGCAGGTCCTATCGTATGTATTAAGTGAAAATCTGAAGGTTGACTTTGTACTTCAAACAGTTGAACAGCTTCTTGAGAACCATGGGATCTCGCTTTCAAAAGAAACAATTATACATAGTGATCAGGGAGCACACTACAGTAGTTGTAGCTTCATTGAGATTGTAAATAATTATAATCTACGACAATCTATGAGCCGACGAGGCAACTGCTGGGATAATGCGCCACAAGAATCTTTCTTTGGTCACATGAAGGATGAAATAGATATTTCCAAATGCGTTGATTTCGCTGAAGTAAAATACAAAATCGATGATTGGATTCAGTATTACAATGATGAACGATATCAGTGGCAACTAGCCAAACTATCGCCAAACCAGTATTATGATTATGTTACCACAGGGAAATATCCATTAGCATAATAATAAAGAGATCGTCCATGAAACGATCTCTTTACCATACTTATCAAATGAACTTAGGGACTAGCTGTCTACTAAACAGGACAATCCCTAAAAATTTGTCCACCAAATGGGGAGCACTTCAGAGCACTTCACTCAAGTCCGCCCCTCAACAAGATCGACAAACCCTCAAAAAGTTTGATGATCCCCGATTAACGGGCACCGAATTTTTTGCATCTTTAGTTGCCTTTACATCTCTTCAGCAATCCAGTTTATAAAGATTTTAGAATTTGTTTATTCTTTATTCCCGGGGCCTGGCACCATTAATCCCTGATTCTCGAATCCGTGCGGCGACCTCTTTTATAAACATGAACATGTGTTCCCTCACGATTCATATCATCTTTGCCGCTCTCTACCGCTATCGAGACACTCCCCTCACTCCACTCCTTAACGCAATGAAAAGTGCAGGTTTTCGGCTTAAAATCAAGGTTTTTCGCAACTTGGGCAATTAACTCTTGAGTTCGAGAGTTAATTACTTAGGAACTACACAGTTAGGCACCCCATCAGAAATCGAAATCAAACGGATTGAATACATCCTCTTGTTTTAATACTGATTCAGCCTCAGATGGCAATGTCTTAATCTTTTCTATCACCTGACCTACCCAATTCGGAACAGCATCGGAGGTCTTAATCGCATCCCTTGTGCGCTGATACAACCTCAATGCCTTCGCATTCCCAACATCACCAATGCCGAGATTTTCTTCCAACCGATACTTGAAGCCGAGGTAGTCGTCTGTGACAGTATTATTAGGAAAATCATCCTCTACGTCAAACAATCTGAGAATTCCATGATTTTTCTCTATGGTTGATGCTTCGTCATCCTTTCCTTTATTCTGATAATCCCCATCAAAAATAATGTAGCAAGGAATACCGAACTCTGAATATAGTCTGTAAAATCTGTCAATCTCTGACTTGCCACCACAGCGAACAATAGTTACGCCTTCAAGAACCGGGTCATAACCAAGAAGTTTGAAGAGATATGGCAGGATCAGCACTTCGCTCTCCCCTTCAACCAGTACAACCTTCCTGGCAAACATAGCTTCTGATGACTTCTGTGAATCACCTGTGTTCTCGAACGCATTCATGTATTGTTCCATGATGCTCTCAACACTCGGATTCAGCCTCGGATACCTGACGTGAAGATCAGTGACAAAATTCCCAGGTTTGGCCTGCCGAATATACGTCCCTCGCTCCATATCCTTTCGCACGACATTTATCTCATCAAAATGTGTCAGGTCGATAAACTCTGTTGAATGCGTAGTTAAGAATACTTGTGTCCCGTTGTCTGCCAAATCTCGAATAATATTGTAGAAATTTCTCCTTCCCTGCGGATGCAAAAACAATTCAGGCTCATCAATCAATATCGGTGTTTGATTGTTCAGCTTCAACTGTGAATATGCCTTAAGAATTGCAATTGTGATGCTCGCCTGAACACCCATACCCAATTCTGAGGCTCTGAAGGTCATTCCTGTTTCAGCTTCCTGCACCATGATTTGGAGTGTACGGTACAAATTCCAAGGATCATACATGTTGAGATCCACAGTGAAGTCAGATGGCGCGCGATTCAACTGCCGAGCCGTCTCAATCCCAAGAATCTCCACAAAACGCTGCATTAGATTGTTACCTTCGTCATCCTCCACAGAAAAAAGGGTGTAGTCACGCACATGTTGCATGCTCTGTTTGAAATAATCCGCTTTCTTGACCATCTCGCCAGTGATTGGATCAGTCATTTCCTCTGTCTGAAATCGTTTATTGATATCCAGTAGAAGCCGACCCATCAGTGTCCATCGATTAGTAGCCGGATTTTCTGCCAGCTTACGATCAGCACCAATAGAGGCTGAGACGTACTTCTGTCGAACATCATCGGTCACATAACGATGGTCCAGATTGAGCCCTGATTTCTGATTACCGCGATAATCATACCATTCGCTTGCCATTTCGAGTGTGTGCTCATCATCAAAAGTAAGAGCCACGCGAACAGGAAGTGATTCGTCGCCACGAAAATAGTCCTCCCTCTGAAAATTATTGAAGGACGGATATATGGGACCTAAAAGCCATTCAATTGCAGCAAAGATATTGCTCTTCCCGACACTATTTTCGCCTATAAACACATTTACGAGTTGGCTGGTATAGATGTCAATCTTCTTTATGCTTTTATAGTTCTCAATCTGAATACGAGTGATTTTCATCCACGACCTCCCTATATTGTCAAGTGCTAAATCATCGAAAAATCAACGCGTTTAAGCCATTTTTCGAAGTTACGTTTTATTAACTACCTCTTCAAATGAGCCTCGGCAGTGGGCATCTTACTGTATCTGGTACAAAGAATAGTGGCATTTGAGTACACTAAGCAGAAACGTCATCTCTTCAGCTCTGCATGGCCTTGGTGTACCCCTTCCGCTATGGCAACGCACCTCCCGTGTCTACCGGAATCACCTCAGTCTCCTGTGGGTCCCAACTTCCTTCGTTCCGCCGTAAGCGCTCAGTGTTAGCTGAGCGCACTAACTTACTATCTTAAAAAGTGTCTGATTTTACGGAACCATTATACTATGATTATCACTTCTGCCCATAATAGGCATGCGGGCCGTGTTTTCTCATATAATGCTTGTCCAACACATATTGCTTCATCTCTGCCTGTGGATTGAGGAGCAGCGTTTTGATATTCATCTCCGCTACCTTTTCCATAACAACTGCATTATACACAGCATTGGCAGGGCTTGTGCCCCAAGCGAACGGGCCGTGATTCTTTACCACGATCCCCGGTATAGCCATCGGATCATAGTTCATCTTCGCTATTGTCTCGATAATGACCTTGCCTGTATTCAGTTCGTAGGCTTCCATTACTTCTTCTTTACTCAGCTCTCTCGTGCATGGAATATCTCCGTAGAAATAATCCGCATGGGTTGTACCGAGCGCTGGAATATTCATCCCAGCCTGGGCAAAAGCGACAGCATTGGTGGAATGTGTGTGGACGATACCCTTTATCTGTGGATACTTTTTGTATAATTCCAGATGCGTCCTGGTATCAGAGGACGGCTTCCATTTTCCTTCTACCGTCTCTCCGCTCTCGATATCCACAACTACCATATCGTCGGCACCCATTCCATCGTAATCAACACCGGATGGCTTGATGACCATGTATTTCCTGTCATCAGAAATGCCACTGACGTTGCCCCACGTGTAAATGACGACACCTTTAGCAACCAGATTAAGATTGGCATCGCAAACTAAAGATTTTAATTGTTCTAGCATGATTATTGTTCCTTTGTGAATCTCTCGATATCTACCTTATAGATATCCTCCATGTTTCTAAGAGGCTTCCAGCCAAGCTCCTTTATTTTCGTTATATCTTCCAGTAGCGACCGCTGTGGCAAATAGCCTTCCTTGGTTGATGTATCTGTTTCCGCAAACTCGATAGTAATTTTTGGATTGAACTGTTCAAAGGATTTATATGCTCTATCCTTTACTGTTGTAAATGTATCCGGGTTGGTTGCATTATAAACCTCCCCCGATTTGCCTTTGAACAAAACTGTTAAAATAGCAGAAATTGCATCCAATGAATAGATGACACACTTCTTTGTCAGTCCAGAAGACTTCATAAACAAATTTTTGTTCTCAATTATGCATCTGAGAATTTCTGCTTCTACTTTCACGGAATCATAAGGTTGCCAAAGTCCAAGAATAACAGTCGGACGAATTGCTTTAACATCCACTCCATATTCTTCGGAATAGCACTTGCAAAATAACTCCGCAACTCTCTTTCCCATAGGGTAGCAACTCCTTATGCTTGAAGAGTCAATCCCCCCCCTGAATAATTTTCGGCTATAGGAGTATCAAGTGTAGTAAGTCCATAGGCTTCCTCAGAAGAGACAAAAATCATCGAGCATTTATCCTGGGTCTTTGCTATATCCAACATATTTTGTGTTCCATCAAGAATCACTTTTAAAGATTCTACCGGTTGCAACTGAAACACCTTGTTACTCGTTGGGGCCGCAGCGTGAACAATGTAGTTTATTTCCCTATCTGAACAAAATTCCTGTTCTTTACCAAACTCACACCACTCTATACTGTCGCCATCATCGTATTCTTCTGGGATGTTCTTAGTATTTCTGGTAGAAGCGATAATATGAGCATTTGTATTATGCTTCTTGTTTTCCTCAAGAAGCCATTTAATAATTCCCGAACCAACAATACCTTTTGAACCTGTAATCAAAAATGTTTTATTTCTGATATCCTCCGTGAAATCAAATTCTTCAAGATATTTGTTATATTCCCTTTGTTCTATATCTGAAAGGATCATTGACTCACACCCTTTCCATAATTTCTCTTATTTTGTCCGCTAAGCCTTCCGGCAGCTCAGGACCATTCGTCAACGGATCAAGTCCACCGTGAATATTGGGGAGCATCGAGCAATCCTCGAACTCTGCTTCAATCAGGAACGGCTCGCCATCAGCCATCTCGTCCTTGTATTGATCAAGTTCTTCTATTGTTCTGATTTTTCCGCTTCTGATTCCATATGCCTTAGCAATCGCAGCAAAGTCACAGGAATAATAATCATTCTCTGCTTCTGTTGTGGCTGTCCTTCTGCAATCTAGATAATGATCTTGGAATAATATGATATGCCCTAAAGCGTGATTATTAAGCACAAGAAATTTAACAGGCAGATGCAGCTTTGAAATCGTATTAAGCTCCTGAATGTTCATCTGTGCGCCGCCATCGCCCGTAACAACATAGGTTGGTGTTCCTTGAATAGCAGTGCCCAAAGCAGCAGGGATTGCATAACCCATAGAGCCAAGACCATTTGATGCAAAAATCCGAGTGCCGGATTTGATAACGCCGGACTGTTCTCCATAAATAAGGTTATTTCCAACGTCAAGCGTTATATATGCTTTTTCAGGCATCAGTTCAGTAAAATGCTTCACAAGGTCATTGCCGAACGTCATATCAACCCGTTCCATGAGCTTCTGCATTTCGGTGACAGCATCAACCCATGCACTATGGTCATGCTTACCTGCGATCTTCTCAGCGTGTGCTACAGCACTATGCATAAAGCTTCTAAGATCTACAGTTACATCCTCTTCGCAAGACTTTAGTTGCCTTTCAAATTCTTTTGTATCAATGTCAACACGAATTAATTTTGCAGCCTTAGGAATAAAATCATCGTGATTATAGCCAATCGCCTTATTGCACATTCTTGTTCCAAGAGAAAGTACAAAATCCGTATTCTTCAAGACAATACCAGCTTCGCGTCTCGCTGTACCCCCAAGAAATCCTACGTGATACGGAGAATCAGAAGGGACAAGATCTGATCCTGCCATTGTTGGAACAACCGGAATCTTCAGCAGATTCACAAGTTTTCTGAATTCGTCTCTCAGACCACACTGTGAAACTCCACCGCCAGCGATGATAATAGGCTTTTTGGCTCCCATAATCTGGTCAATATAAGAAGATGCATCAAACGGAGCTGGCGACTCAAGTTCAACAGGCTTTATCTCATCTTCCACTTCAACGATATCTCTGCCGATATTTATTGGGAAATCAAGATAAACCGATCCCTTGCGATCACTAAAAGCAATCTTATAGGCTTCATCCAACATTGCTACAACATCGGTATCCGTGTCGACATCATACGCTTTCTTCACAATAGGATCTGCCATCGGAATTGCCTGTATCTCCTGGAAACCAAACTGTCGGAATGTATACGACCGTCGTTTATCCTTAGTGTTAACCTGACCTGAAATCAGCATCACAGGTACAGAATCAAACCACGCATTTGCAAGACCAGTAAGTGCATTGGTAAAGCCCGGACCGCTTGTTGTAATAACAACACCAAGTTTTCCAGTAGCCTGTGCATATCCGCATGCTGCAAACGCTGCTCCCTGCTCGTTACCACAACTGTGATAGTTAATCTTATCCTTGTAAATTCCAAGGGAATCAAAAATATGACATACCATGCCGCCTTGATATCCAAAGACATCTGTTACTCCATTGGCAATGAAAAATTCCACTAAATAATCCGCAACTGATATTTTTCTCACGGTTTACTCTCCCTTCGTGTGCTTATTGTTTTTATTCATGATTGGTGTCTGGTGAATTGGCTTTCCATCTTCAATATCACGAATCTGCTGAATTCTTGTGTCGTGGTATCCTCCGGCATAGTCAGTGGAGAGGAATATATCAACTCTTCTTTCAACATCTTCATAGTTCATGAAATCTTGTCCAAAGCCGATGACATTTGCATCGTTATGAACCCGCATCAATCTTGCAACATCATCAGCATAGCCCATTCCGGCACGTATGCCCTTTACTTTTCCGGCAGAGAGACATATTCCTATGCCTGTCGCACAGATTACTATGCCTTTATCACACTCTCCTGTCGCCACCAGCCTGCCAACTTTCTCTCCGTGTACAGGATAGTCAGCCGGAAAGTCCTCATCGGTACCGCAATTCACCACTTCATGACCTAGAGATTCCAAGTGTTCAGTTAGCCTGTTTTTATAATCAATACCATTCCTGTCATTTCCAATGGCAATTTTCATGCTTCTCACCTCACAAATCTGCTATAAAGCCTTTGACACATTAATACTTCAACCAGCTTGGTCTCTTAGATTCGAGCAAAGACTGGAATATTTCAATGTCCTCAGACGTAGTAATCTTTATATTCTTCTCAGATCCATTGCACAGATAAACAGGATGTCCCATTTCAATATAAAGAGCGCAGGATGCAATGGATGGCAGCAAATCAATCTTGACAGCCTCTTTATGCACACCAATTAACTCATTCAAGAAGAAAGTCTGAGGAGTCTGCGTAATCTTCAGATTATCTCTCGGAATTTGCTTGTCAGATACCATCGCATCCTCAGTCTGCAACATTACAGAAGTGCAAGGTATAACCGTCACTGCATTTCCTTTTTCGCGGCACACCTTTATATTCTCCGTTATAATATCGGCACTTACCATTGGTCGAATGGAATCGTGTACAAGCACGATATCATCATCATCATGGTAACGGGTTGCTATGTCCTTCAAGCCATTTCTGATTGAGTCCTGCCCAGTCTCACCACCAACAACAATATTCTCCAGTTTAGAAATGCCAAACTGTTTTGAATACGCCCAGACGACATTGTCCCAGCCTTCGAGACAAACCACTTCAATAGCGTCTATCTCAGGATGCTTTTCAAATGCCTGCATCGTATAAACAATGACAGGCACATCATGAACGTGAATGAACTGCTTTGGGATGTCCTGATGTGTTCTGGCTCCGATACCTCCAGCGATAATTAAAGCAATGTTTTTCATAGTATTTTTTACTCCTCATATTTATTTGTTACTTTATTTTTTCAGCTGCGTTTCTTAACCCTCAGAAGTCACAGCATTTTTGTCTTCCTGTCCTAAAATGGTATGGGTTTCGTTCAACCTATAGTAAGCAATAATCGTGCTTGTATAATATTGCATCATCCAGTCATACCAAATTGCTTTATCATAATCCGATTTTTGATCTGCCCTGTTGTGGCGTATGTTATAGGAATTTACAATACCAAAAATCTCCTTATCAAATTTCTTACCGGCTTCCTGGCTCTCCGCCTCAAAGGTGGTTTTTAGATTCTCGCGTACATTTTCCAAAACATCAGCAAGTATATTTATTGCTTTTTTCTTTGTTTCAAGATTTGAATCAAAACGATAGAAAAGTTCAGTAGCTGTTCTGAGCTTCTCATAAACTCCAGGTTCCATTCCTGATCCATCATATTTAAGCTGTTCACGCAATGCTTGGTTCGGCTGTTTCATGATAAACCCGTTAGATGGCTCAAGGTAGTACCCATCTCTATAGGCTTTCAGCACGTTATTTACTTGTTCTACATACTCCTCCTGCGGTTGCTTATAAATCAGCTCTCCTTTATTATAATCCCAATAACCAATATTGTCATAAAGTATCTCAATCACACTGAACAGAATCGCCTCGTCATAATACTCTAGGTACTCTGTTATAGGCCAAACTTCTGTGCTTTGAAGTTTTACGGCAAAATAAGTTTCTGGCGCTGGCGCTAATAATGGCGGTTTTATCTGTTCAGTATCATTTGAATAGGGTATCTGTCTCCAAACGCCCCTAAAGGCGGGTTCGTAAAACCCTTGATTATTGAAATAGTCATATATTTGGCGATAAGATTTAAGCAGGTTGTCTAAATCAAGGTTCAATTCAGAATTTAACAAGCCGTTTCTCTCTGCATAATAAAGTCTAGACATAATATGATCACCCTTCTATTATCAGCTTTTACATGTCATAGATTTATTTTTTGTTAAAGAAGCAACAGAATACGCTTCCCGGTATCACATTACTTTTTCAAAACCTATCTACTCTTTAACTCATCCGTTCAAAAGTCTTTCAACCGCCTTTGCAGTTGCTGTTCCATCGTAATTGTATCTTCCCCAATCCTCAAAAAAGTGCTTAAGCTTGACTTCGTAATCTCTTTTATCAAACCGAAGTATCTCTTCGACTAATTCCTCATTATTTCTTACAAGTGAAAAGGGCAATTTATCGATTGGATACAAAAATGCGCCTCTCTCTTCATGAATGTACCTATCTATGTCAGAGGCATATATAAAACACGGCTTCCCAGTAAAAGAAAAGTCCCACATGCAAGAAGAATAATCTGTTATTAATACATCCGCACATATTAAAAGTTCCTGCATATCTTCATATTTACTTAAGTCGACACAGCCTTCGGGTAAATTTCTTTTCTTTTGTAATGGGTGATATCTGAATCCAATTTGCCATGAGCCACCAAATTTATTCTCAAGATAGGTTTTCAATATCAAAAAATCAATTGAAAAACAATCCGTATCACCTTTATCCCTAATAGTCGGTGCATACAACAAAAGATGTTTGTTTGATATACCAACTTTTTCGCATATTTCTTTTCTTCGGTCTTCTGAAATGTTCAGCAAGCAATCATTTCGAGGCATACCGGTTTTCAATATCTGTCCCTTAAAATTCCATATTTCTCTTATTGCATTACACGTCAACTCATTTTCGGCAAGAATAACATCATATTTGTCAAAGTTGTACGCCATATCGCCTGCGCCCTTGAATGCGGAGCCATGCCACGTACACATTTTCACTTGATGCCGTCTATAAGGAATAAATCTAGGAATTGTTATATTGGAGACTATGTATTTAGATGTAATTAACGCAACAATATAACTAAATCCATCAAACTTTTTCCATGTTATCCAACTATATTTATTTCTTTCAATCACAGATTCATTTTTATAGAAGAACACAATCTCATACTCATCGCCATATTTATCATGTATGTACTGCGCCATATATTTCGGATTACAGCAATAAGCCCCACCTCTGTTACAAATAAAAGAAATTCTATTCTCCTTTATTGGCAACAACAAAAATGGATATAAGCATATCTTCAAAATCCTCTCTTTAAACATTTTTCGATTGCCTCCATACTATAAATCATGTATATAGAATTATTCCCAAGTAAGCTTATTTGCGTTTAACAGTATTTAGAATAAGCTTTCTGTTTCGATAAAAATATATCATTATCAGCACAATAGCCGCATATCGAATCACAAAATTAATCACCGTATAATCGACAGTCAAGAGAACAACAAAACCTGCGACCAACACTAATACGGTTCTTTGGATTAGATACATAAAATCATACAACTCACCGACTCCATATCTCTTTGCAATTGCCCAATGAAGCAGGAACAGCATTCCATAGGAGAAAAATGTGGTATATGCCGCTGCCCGATATCCGAACCAAATGATTCCAAAGTAATTCAAAATTGCATTGAGTCCAGCCGCAAGTATTGTGCCTACCGAAATAAATCCGGTCTTTTTGTGGTAGTATTCGATATTCACGGGTAACCCATACAGAAAGATAAAGTAATTTCCAAAAGTCAATGGAACAATCAAGCTTATGCCATCCCAATAATCTCTCCCTGCCATTATCATCGTAACTTCCGGCATTACACAGAAAAAACCAATCGTCAACAGTGAGAATACAGTAACGTAATCCCTGCCTGCCCGCATAATAGTTTTTTTATCTCCGCTGTCCAGCGTATAGAAGACCCATGGCGACCAAGCATTTTCCATGGAATTTCCTACAATGTAAAGGATTGTGCATATCGTATAAATATATCCATATATTCCAGCCTCCGATGCTCCCACAATGTCCTTTATCATTATTCGATCCACCTGGGAAAGCAATGATTGAGAAATAACATGTGGAAGAAGCGGTAGTCCTATCGCCAAGCCATATTTCCAATATTCCCTTTTATATAATGTCTTCCCTCTATTCCATATCAGACAGCACAACACTGCACCAATGCAGATAAGTGGAATCGCAGAACCAAGAATTCGGCCAAGATATCTTTCATTCGGAAAAACAAATATAATGAGGACGATTGATAGAGCTGTATTTCCTAACACATTGATGCTCGACATTATCAGGAAGGAACGATAGCGAAATTCGGCGTTTAACTTGACGCCATAAAAATATAGCAAATATGCGCCAAAGCTCTGTAGAAACAAACAGTTTGTCACAAAGCGTGAAAAATCCAGTACTCGCAAATATAATGGATAAGTGACATTTGCTACAACAAAAATCATGGCAAAAAGTAAAACACTCAGCGTCACTATGGAAGATAAATATTCATCAAATTTATCCCTGAAATCCAGTTTTGCATTTTTTATTGTCCCATAAAAGCCTAGTCCAAGAATCGCTGTGAAAATCTGTTCATACGCTATATAAGCGTTATATACGCCGAAATCGCTGGTTGTCAAAAGGCGAGTAAAAATCGGTAGCGAAAGAAACGCGCAGCCCTTCAAGGCAATATTTCCTATCGTATACCATAGTCCAGCCTTGACAGCCGACTTCCCCATTTCCTCTTTATTATTGAATTGCATTTGCTAATCTCCTCGTCCTCTTATAAGGAAACATAATCAGGCACTTATATACAATTGTATAAAGGAGAACTGTTATACTAACATTTGCAATGCCTCCGGAAACACAATGTGCAAACTGCCAGACATAAAATACAGCAAGAAAACTCTCCTTATGTCTCTTGAAGTACCTATTCAGATAAACGCTAAACGCTCCTAAAAGGAACAATCCAATAAATATAGATATCTCACCAAAATTGATATAAAACTCACCAATAATAGTTGGTGTCAAGCCGCCCCCGGAGAAAGTAATTCCCACTTGCTCTTTAAGCCATAAAGTAAAATCCAAATCAGGTCCAGGTAATAGCATTAAAAAGTTTATAAGGTAGGTATATCCATATTGAAAATCCACTTTTCCAGGAAATGTATTGTACATATAATTTATGTTAATATCCCCCACATAGAGCGAAGTAAAAAGGGATGTCAATGTACTACTAACACCTCCAGACATTGTTGTGCGAATTGCCCCAAGTGCCGCTACGCCTATAATGCATAACAGCCCATAAAAAATGATTCTATCCATGGGCATTTTCTTTTTTCCGGCATACATCACAATCATGCAAATGAATAGTGTAGCGACAGGTGCACGAAAGCCGGACACAATCAAAGTGGCGGAAGATACTACAGTCACAAAAATCATAGTAAATTTGCTTATTAGTGGCTGTAAATCTTTTCTTGTTTCTATGTATATGTCAAAAAGCATACAGACCAGTAAAATTGATACTTGAGCCGTATATAGCAAGGCGCCGCTACCCGATATGGCTACCACTCTTCCATTTTCTACATCGCCAAGCAAATACGATCTGTTTTTTATAAAATAATATAGCGCTGCAGACCATGAAACGACCAAAAGAAAATAAAGTGTTTTAATTCTCGAAAGTGAAAATCGAATTTTAGATTTATCCTCCCTTTCATGAACTGGTCTTTTTTTGGCGATTAAACAAATGCCGTTTCCAATCGCAAACGCCAGCAAACCGCCCAAAATTATTTTTATATACCCATAGCTATAGAATCTTCCCATATTCATCAACACAATTGGTCCTAAGGCTACGGAGTAAAGGAAATATGCTGTAAAAAGCACTGCTGGAGAAATTAACTCAAAATCGTTGTTGAATAGCAACGCCAAAGTTAAACACGCAAGTAACAATGTGTATTCAAATATACTGTCTTGCCCAGAAGCTAATGCAAAAACATACACAATAGCACTCACAGAAAGAAGTAATAGCCCTATCATTTTGCGTCTATTTATTCGTAGCATTATGAGTTTACTCTCCTCTATCTATAATAAGCTTTCTTGATCCTATAACTTTCGATCCCATCTTGCTTTTAACACCTTACCTGGTACAACACAAACAAAAGTCAACAACTTATTTTTGCTGTTTCTAAGAAGCTCCGTAATTGTATAATCAGCGAACAGACCATATATAATGTATTGAAGTCCGCCTTTAATCCTATATTTGAGTTTTATATCTTTCTTCATAAATTCTTCTGCTCTCCTTTAGACAGCTGGTATAAAATACTTCGGCTTTATCGGCCATTGTATCGTCCGAATTAATTCTTGCTTCTATATACGAAGCAATCCATTCATTTGGTTCAAACTCCTTACCGTTGATTTTTCCATCTGGAAAGGCTCTCAGGAACGAATATCCACACAGTTCGTTTCTTTTGCCATAATTCTCGTGGTATCGGAGCACTGTTTCAATAGCATTAGGCTTTAACCAGTCATCCGAATCAACAATAAAGGTTAGCTTCGATTCTACATTTTCCACACCTACATTTAGTGCTGTATGCTTCCCACCATTTCTCTTATATATGTATCGGATTTTAAAGTCGGAGGATTCCTGAAGTTCTTTTACAACCTGTGCCGTGTCATCGGTGCTGCCATCATCTACAATCATCCACTCAAAATTTTTATTGTATTGCTTATCCAGAGAGGCATACAATCTTTGTATACCCCCCCCCCGATTATAAGCAGGGGTTAATACAGTAATGTCCATCTATCTTACCTCTTCATCTGCTCTGCGATATCTGCATCAACAATCTCTTCTCCAGTCTTGCCTACCAGTTGCGCCTTGCTGGCCTCGCTCAGACCGTCATTGACGGTGGCGCGCAGGTCGCAGGTGCTGCACTTGTCCAGATCTTCCTTGGTGACCTTGCCATCGCGGTAGTCGCGGCAGATCTTCAGCTCGTACATGCTGTACGGATGCTTAGTGAACAGAGCCTTGAACTTATGTACCAGAACCCAAGTAGCAGGCTTCCAGATGTACTTGTGCATAGCCGGAGAAACAGAACCAATCATCCAGCAGTCACGGTCGCAGCAGCGAACCTTAGCACGAACCTTCTCGGCCTCCGGGCTGTTCCACAGCTCGTCCCAGGTCTGATTGTTCAGGTTTCCCATGACTTCCTTATCCTTGGTACCATTGCAAGGCATAACATCGCCATACGGGTCGATGAAGAAGGTATCAAAGCTCATGTCGCAAGGCACCAGACGCTTCTGACCATAGATGTAGTTGATCAGACCGTGGTTAAAGTATGCACGGAACCACTTCTTCGGGCTATTGCTGCGGAGCAGTTCATTGACCAGATTCTCGAAGTTCTTAGCAACCATCGGACGGTCATGGATGATGTTCTTGGCCTCAACGAAGTAGAAGCTGTTGTGCAGAGAAGCAGTTGCAAACTCCATACCCATCTCGTCAGAGATCTTGTACAGAGGCACCAGGTCGGGAGCATTCTTGTCCTGAACGGTCATACCGAAACCGACATCCTTCATGCCCATCTCACGCAGTTTCTTCAGCGTGCCATAACCACGCTGGTAGCCATTCTGCAAACCGCGGATCTCGTTGTTGGTCTGCTCCAGACCTTCGATAGAGATACGGATACCGATCTGCGGGAACTCTTTGCACAGGTCAACGATACGGTCGGTAAAGAAACCGTTCGTCGAAATAACGATACGGTCAGACTTCTTGTACAGTTCACGCACGATATCTTTCAGGTCGGTGCGGATGAACGGCTCGCCGCCGGTAATGTTGGTGAAATACATCTTTGGCAGCTTCTTGATGGTCTCAATGCTGATTTCCTCCTCCGGCTTGGAAGGTGCCTTATAACGGTTGCACATAGAACAACGAGCGTTGCAGCGATAAGTGACGATGACCGTACCATTTAACTTCTTTTCTTCAGACATGATTAACTCTCCTAACTCTCTCTTTTAAGAATGTTTCGATTTTATTTAAGAACCACTTGGCACATACCGAGAACACAACCGACCCACAGATGACTGCAACAGCTGTGAAGATATATGCCAGCAGACCGTTTCCAAATAGATGAACAAGGCGCAGCTTTTCAAGCACACGATAAATTACCATGTGGCACAGGTAAATCTCGAAGCAGATACCACCGAGGAACTTGGCAACTGGATTGACCAGTACCCCCCCCCGTTCTACAACCAAGGGTATAGATCAGTGCTGCCACACAAAAGAACAGCATTGTGAGCGTTGAAGCTCCTAATGCAAAATAAGAAACTGTGGCAATCAGTAAAACCACTCCGGCGATAACCTTGTACTTCGATGCAAACTCGGCCAGCTCTTTCCGATAGAGGAAGATCAGACCGCCTGCGATGAAATAGACTGCACAGTACAGAATGTTCGTCCTTGCGCTGAAATTTACTGCTGCTCTCTCCGCAATGTGGCTTTCATCAAAGAAATATGTACTGCATACAAAGTTGTAGATTACAGCGCAGATAAATGCCAACCATGCACGTTTCTTGTTTTCCAGCAGAAAACAGAAAAATGGAAACAGCAGATAAAACACAAAAATCACTGCCAACGTCCAGCTCACACCAATAACCGATATATTCATATTCGGCAGAAGTCCCTGACATAGTGTCAGGTTTGCGAAAAGCTCATACAGCGCACTTCTACTTGGCGACATTACAAAGTCCAGCGCACAAAGCAATGCGAAATACGGCCAAACTTTGCTGTATCTTTTGGTATAAAAATCTCCTACACTGATTTTCTGTTCCTTGAATTTCTGGTAATAGCCGCAGCACATACCAAAGCCGCTGACCATCATAAAAAGGAACACAAGATTTGTAAAGGATGGTATCAACTTCTGGAATACAAACCCGTTCAAACCGTAATTGCCATTCGTCAGAATGTGCATCAGCGCAATTCCCAATATGGCATAGGCCTTCAAGCCATCTATTCCTTCATATCTCTCTTTCATCCCACAAGCATCCCCCACAATGTTTTTGCATATTTTTCCTCTGAGCATTCATTCTCAAGGAAACGCTTGAACTTCTCAGCGCTAGAATCAGCTTCTTCTCTATGCTGCAAGTAATACTGGATTGTATTTTTCCAGTCTTCAATATCTCTTCCACACAAAGCACCTCTGCCATCGGCGAAATACTCCTGTGTAGTTACCGTATCTGACGTAATTGCCATCTTCCCATTGGCGGCTGCCTGGTAAAAAGCGATCAATCCAGCCGGTGCTTCCGTATCCAACGGTGTAACTACCAACTGTGACTGACACATGAACTCAAGGAATTCCTGCTCAGGAATATCAGACTTCACCACCATATTTTTGCCGAAGTTCTCTTTGCACTCTTGATACTTATCCTTCGGCATAACACAGTTGAATGTAACTTCCGGCATCGTCTGTGCAATTCTAATCAGAAACTCCCAGTCGCGACCGTTCCGTCCGCCGCAGAATACACTATTCGGCTCTACTTCGCCTTCATATTCGATGCTGTAACCACCATGATAGGTATCGTGCAGCAGCGTGTACTGCTTCTGGATTCCGAGCATTTCGTTCAAATGCTCACCGTACTTCTTGGAAGTCACCGTCGCCTTAACCTTTTTCGATTTCAGCATCGGCTTGTACAAAAACTTTGCCAGCTTATTTTTTGCAGTTGCTTTATCTTTGAGTAATATATTCAGTGCAATGATTTTTCTATTTTTGAACTGTACCTTACACAGCCACCAGCACAGAACTGCCATGAAATCATACCAGCAGATGATAGTGTCACCCTCCGCTGACTGCTTGATCATATCCTTGCAAACTGCCAGCATTTCCTTGGTGGAATTACATTTCTTAGAAGGATAAACCTGCCGAATCTTGGTTGTTTCATTGCCGTTCAGAAATGTCATATTCTGTTTATCTGCCGGGTTGTCGAATAACATATAAATTGCCATATCGTTCCTCTGTTTCCAAAGAAAACGACATGAGCGCTTATCCACTCAGACCGTCAGACACTTTTTGACCATCTGTGATAAACAAGCATACTGGGCAATGCTACACACACAGCCAATCCCTTGTATGGAGCCTTTGCTATAAGTTGCTTTTCTCCTGCAAATTTTCCATAAACAAGGTACTGAACCGCACCCTTCAATCGGTATTTCAGCTTCAGTTCAGGCCGCATGAACTCCTTTGCTCGTTCCATACAGCCGTATGGTGAGCGAATATTGTTTTTTCTTCTGTTCTTCGTCAGTCCGTCTTCCAAGTAGTTGCCTACATAGATTGCTCGGTTTATATGAACCATCTGGTATTTCATGGCCATCCGAATCCACACGAGATCCTCTCCCAGAAACTTTTCATTTCTGTACTCTGGAAACGGAAACTCTTTCAGACATCTTGTATAAAAGACTTCTGCCTTGTCTGCCTGTGTATCGTCCGCGTTGATTCGACATTCAATGTATGTTCCCACTTTCTCATCCGGCTCAAATGGCTTTCCATTGATGTTTCCGTCCGGGAATCTTCTTAGGAAGGAATAACCACACAGGTCTTTTCTCTCCTTATATTTTTTGTGGTACTGAAGAATCGTTTCGATTGCGTCCGGCACAAGCGTATCATCAGAATCAACAATAAAGGTCAGTTCCGAGGTTATCTGCTTCACACCAACATTCAGTGCCGTGTGCTTGCCACCGTTTTCTTTGTATATGTACCGCATCGGAAATTCGGCTTTTTTCCGCATCTCCTCTGCTATGTTTTTAGTGTCATCTGTACTTCCATCGTCAACCAGAAGCCACTCAAAATCCTTTATTGTCTGCTTCTGTAATGACTGATATAGGTTATTCAGTGACCCCCCCCCGATTAAATGTGGGGGTCAGTACTGTTACAATCATTGTTTTTCCTCCTGTAACTTACTGATACACCTTCATAATTTTCTCGTAATACTCATCAATGGTATCGAAGCTAATGTCCTTACAGTTCGCACTGTACTCCGCACACAGCTTCTTATCACCCCAGAGCTTCTCGATCTTCTTCTTCAGATCTTCAGCATTACCACTCTCGAACAGCTCGCCGGTCTTGCCAACCTGAATCAGTTCCGGGATGCCGCCGATGTTTGCACCCAGCACCGGCGTGCCGTACATCTGGGATTCCATCACAGAGAACGGGCAGTTCTCATACCACTCAGACGGGTAGATGGAGAACCGTGCCTCACGGATGAGCTTTTCCAGTGCCTCGCCTTTCTGGAAGCCAACGTTCTTGATGTTCTTAATACCATTTACCGTCTCTTCCAGAGGACCGGTGCCAGCGAAGATGAACTGTACATCCGGCAGATCCTTGCAGACCTTGATGAGTGTGCCGATGCCTTTCTCCTCGGAGAAGCGGCCAAAGTAAAGGACGTAGTCTTTTTTCTCCGTCTCTTTCCACTCCACCTTGTCGATGAAGTTGTGCATTGCCACAGTCTTCGTTGCAAACAGCGGGTTGCTGTCCATTTTGCTCTTCATGAACTCCGAGCAGCAGATCATGGTGTCAATGTACTTATAGGTCCCTTTCCACTTCCAGAACTCGGCTTCCATCATGCCGATGGCAGATTTTGCCGTGGAACCGTGGATACACTTGCCTTTCATACAGTTCACGAAATGACCGCCGAGGCACTTCTCACAGTTCTGGTGGGTGTTTGGATTGTTCAGCATGTGGTTCGGGCAGACCAGCTGGTAGTCATGTGCTGTGAAGATGATCTTACAATCCCTTCCGGTCTCCTTGCGCCACTTCACGATTTCCAGAATGATGGAAGGTGTCAGCTGGTAGTT
>OMGL01000465.1_pt1 | contig 31537 bp, 27 predicted proteins | sample 1645831 | NCBI WGS metagenome assembly OMGL01 (sample SAMN00849301, study PRJEB25192) | human gut metagenome | reverse complement strand
GACCAGCGAAGAGGCTTACACCACCGAGCAGTACGAGGAGTTCGCTGCTGCATTCGATGCTGCCACCAAGGCCTGAGTTTTCCACCGCACCCCAAAATAAAAGTTAAAGGTTCGATAACATGTTAAAATACACGGTTAAGCGGCTGCTCCAGTCGCTTGTCACAATCTTTTTAATCGCAACAGCCGTCTTTTTGATGATGCGCTGTCTGCCGACGGACTACTACTTCACTGAGGAACAGCTCATGAAGTTCACCGATCAGCAGAAGACCGCTGCTCTGGAAGCAGCCGGCCTGACCGACCCCATCCCCACCCAGCTGATCAAGTTCTACAACGATCTGCTGCATCTGGACTTCGGCACATCCCGCCGCATCCAGAACGGTGCATCGGTGGTCAAGGTCATCGGCAAAAAGTTCGGCGTCTCGATGCGCCTGGGCCTCACCGCCTCCGGCATCTCTCTGGTGCTGGGTGTGCTGATGGGCATTCTGCAGGCGGTGGGAGACAGCAGACATCCGCTGATTTATCTGATCATTTCTTCCTGTATCAATGTGGTGCTGGATATTTTCTTTATTTCAGGATTGGGGATGGGAGTCGGTGCAGCCGCTTTGGCAACAGCGATTTCCCAATTTGTAAGTGCATTCTTATGTCTGATCCATCTTCTGAGAGCAAAAGAAGAATATAGGCTTCAGTTAAATAAAATCCGTTTTGACAGCCAGATGCTGTGGCAGATCATACAAAACGGTGTGCCGTCCGGTTTTCAGAATTCTGTGATCGCCATTGCGAATGTTTTTGTGCAGACAAATATCAATGCATTTGGGAAAATGGCGATGGCGGGATGTGGATCTTATTCCAAAATCGAAGGATTTGCGTTTCTGCCGGTGACCTGTTTTACGATGGCGCTGACCACTTTTGTCAGCCAGAACCTTGGTGCAAAGCAGTATGACCGTGCAAAAAAAGGAGCGAGATTTGGCGTTCTCTGTTCGATTATCATTGCAGAATTGATCGGAGTTGTGATTTATACAGCCGCACCGGTGCTTATTGCAGCCTTTAACAGTGAACCGGATGTAGTACATTATGGAGTTATGCAGTCGAGAACCATTGCATTGTTCTATTTTCTGCTGGCTTTTTCCCACTGCATCGCTGCGGTGCTTCGTGGTTCGGGAAATGCATCGGTTCCAATGATCGTCATGCTGTGTGTATGGTGTCTGTTCCGTGTAAGCTATATCACGGTTACGGTTCATTTTATCCCGGATATCCGCGTGATCTTCTGGGCGTATCCATTGACCTGGAGTATTAGTTCGGTCATTTTCCTTGCTTTATTTTTGCGTGGAAAATGGGTGTATGGGTTTGAAAAGAGAAAATAAGCAGCATATCCGGCGTAGGGGAAAAGCTTGACAATTTCAGCTTTACGTCTAAAATAATATCATATGAATTTGAATGAGACTGATGCATAAAAGAATGTATCAGTCTTATCTTATGCAGAGGAGAACCGGAATTTATGAAAAAAAGTGGAACCATGAAAAAAATGCTCACCTATTATAAACCTTACATGCGTGTGTTCTGGACAGACATGTTTTTTGCAACGCTCTCTGCGGCGGTTGCCCTGATCATTCCGCTGGTCGTGCGGTATGTGACCTACAATCTTGTGTACCGTGAGCCGGCAGAAATTTTGCATCAGGCAGCTTACATTGCCATTGGACTGTTTGCGCTGGTGGCGGTTGACTGTTACAGCAAATTCTACATTTGTAATTACGGACATGTGATGGGAGTGAAAATCGAGTATGACATGCGTGCGGAAATTTTCGCACATTACCAGAAACTGTCCTTTTCCTTTTATGATGACCAGAAAGTCGGACAGCTGATGAGCCGTATCACAACCGATCTTTTTGATATCAGCGAACTGATGCATCATGGACCTGAGAACATCATTCTGTCCGTGATCAAAATTGCCGGAGCACTGATCATTCTTGTGAACATCAACCCAATGCTCGCAGTTGCAGCCTTTGCAATTCTGCCGTTCATGCTGATCTATGCATTTGTCCTGAATAAAAAAATGCGTCTCGCATTCAAACAGAACCGTGTAAAAATCGCAGACATCAATGCGCAGATCGAGGATAACTTATCCGGTATCCGGGTGGTAAAATCTTTTGCCAATGAAGAGATTGAAAACCGTAAATTCAAACAAGGCAATGACGGTTTCCTTGCAGCCAAGAAAAACAGCTATTTTTACATGGGAAGTTATCAGGCAGGGCTTGGAGCGTTTACGACACTCATTCAGGTCAGTGTGATCCTGACAGGTACGGTGCTGATCGCAAAAGGCAGTGTGGATGTCAGCGACCTTGTCACATTTATGCTCTATATCAGTGTGTTTACGGATCCTGTCCGCACCCTCATTGATTTCACAGAGCAGTTCCAGAACGGTTATACCGGGTTTGAGCGTTTTCAGGAGATCCTCGCCATCTGTCCGGATATCGAGGACAAAAAAGATGCAGTGGAACTTAAGGATGTAAAGGGAGATATTACTTTTGAAAATGTTTCATTCCAGTATGAGGAAAACACGGAAAAAGTGTTGAATCATATCAGTTTAAATGTTCCGGCGGGGGCTTACATGGCATTAGTCGGTTCCTCCGGCGCAGGAAAAAGTACGCTCTGTTCCCTCATTCCACGTTTCTATGACGTGACGGGCGGCGCAGTAAAAATCGATGGAAAAGATGTCCGTGATCTCACCTTAAAGAGTCTGCGCGACCACATCGGCATTGTGCAGCAGGATGTGTATCTTTTTGTTGGAACTGTTTTTGATAATATCCGTTACGGAAAACCGGATGCGACAAGAGAGGAAGTCATCGAGGCAGCAAAAAACGCCAATGCGCATGAGTTTATCATGTCACTTCCAAACGGTTATGATACGGACATCGGACAGCGCGGGATCAAGCTTTCCGGCGGACAGAAGCAGCGATTGTCCATCGCAAGGGTTTTCCTTAAAAATCCACCGATCCTTATTTTTGATGAGGCAACCTCCGCACTTGACAATGAGAGTGAAAAAGTAGTACAGGATTCATTGGAGAAGCTTGCAAAAAACCGTACCACATTTGTAATTGCACACAGGCTTTCCACCATCAAAAACGCAGAGAAGATCATTGTTTTATCTGAGGATGGTATCGAAGAATCAGGAACACATGAAGAACTGATAGCCAGGAAGGGAACTTACGAAAAGCTTTACAATATGCAGTTCCACAAATAAAATGAAAGCAGCAGAAAAAGAGGAGAATTGATATGCCGGAACGTATCCGTAAAAAAAAGAAAATGTCATCGTTTGAGATGATCGCATTTGGATTTGCAGGTGTGATATTACTTGGAGCAATTATTTTAATGCTTCCGATCTCATCTTCTGCCGGAGTTGTGACACCGTTTGATAAGACTTTATTTACTGCGACATCAGCTGTCTGCGTGACAGGACTTGTGGTCGTGGATACAGGAAGCTACTGGTCAGCGTTTGGCCAGGCAGTGATCTTACTTCTGATCCAGACCGGTGGATTGGGAGTCATCACTGTGGTTGCATCTTTTTCAATGGTATCGGGGAGAAAGATCTCGTTAATGCAGCGGAGCACGATGCAGGATGCAATTTCAGCACCGAAGGTAGGTGGAATTGTCCGGCTTACGAAATTTATTCTACAGGGAACATTTCTGATCGAATTGGTCGGTGCCATTCTCATGCTTCCTGTATTTTGCAGGGATTATGGATGGAAAGGAATCTGGATGTCAGTCTTCCATTCGGTATCGGCTTTTTGCAATGCAGGTTTTGACATACTTGGAACGACGGAACAGACATTTCCATCTCTGACAGGATATATTGCCAATCCATTGATCAATCTTGTGATCATGCTTTTGATCGTGATCGGTGGCATCGGATTTCTGACATGGGATGATTTTTGCACAAACAAATGGAACTTGAAACGTTACCGTCTGCAGAGTAAGATTATCCTCGTTACCACCGCTGTTTTGATCTTACTACCGGCTGTTTTTTTCTTTCTGATTGATTTTACCGGATTTTCTGTAGGAAAAAGAATACTGGCATCTCTTTTCCAGTCGGTAACTCTTCGGACGGCAGGTTTTAATACGGCAGATCTTGGAGCAATGAGTGATTCTTCCAAAGCAATCATGATTTTGATGATGCTGATCGGTGGATCTCCCGGATCGACGGCGGGAGGTATGAAGACAACAACGATCGCAGTGTTGATACTGAATGCGTTTGCGACATTCGGAAGAGAACCGGAGACAGAGGTTTTTGGAAGAAGATTCGATAATACAGTGGTAAAAAATGCGGCAACGATCGCTATTTTGTATTTCTTCCTGTTTTTCGCAGGAGGAATCGCAATCAGTCAGATAGAACATGTTGCATTGTCGGATTGCCTTTTTGAAACAGCATCTGCAGTGGGCACGGCAGGACTTACATTAGGGATCACAACGGAGCTTGGACTGGTATCACATCTGATATTGGTTGTTTTGATGTATCTTGGAAGAGTTGGCGGACTGACACTTATATATGCTGCAATTTCAGTAAAAATCCAGAGCGGGGCAAAAAGACCGCTTGATAAAATAACTGTTGGATAAAGGAGAAAATTATAATGAAAAATATTTTGCTTATCGGACTCGGAAGATTTGGAAAGCATGTTGCATACCAGTTGAATGAGCTTGGACATGAAGTGATGGCTGTGGATGAGAATGAAAATCTTGTCAATGAAATTCTTCCGTATGTTACAGACGCACAGATCGGTGACAGTACCAATGAGAATTTTCTGGAGTCGCTTGGAATCAAAAATTATGATATTTGTTTTGTGACGATCGGAGGCAATTTCCAGAATTCCCTGGAGACAACTTCTCTTTTGAAAGAACTTGGCGCTAAAATGGTCATATCGCGTGCAGAGCGGGATGTACAGGCAAAGTTCCTGCTTCGCAACGGAGCAGACGAGGTCATTTATCCGGAAAAACAGATCGCCAACTGGGCAGCGATCCGCTATACGGCAGATCATATCCATGATTATATCGAAGTGGATGATTCTCATGCTATTTTTGAGGTGGAGGTGCCGGGAGGCTGGATCGGAAAAACGATCGGTGAACTGGATATCCGTAAAAAGTACAGCATCAGTATTCTGGCAATCAAAACAGACGGAAAGATGAATATGGCGATTGGCCCGGATATGGAATTAAGCAGTGAAGATACCCTTTTGGTTCTCGGTACATACAAGGATATGCAGAAGTGTTTTCGGATATAATGGATAAAAATAAACAGGGTATAAAATAATTATTAAAAATTGCACAAAATTTGCATTTTGTAAAATAATCGAGTAAAATAGGAATGTTCGGGCAGAAAGTGTGATCCGGACAGACAAAGATAATACAATGTAACCATGATAATCTGCATTCTGCATATTATCAAGACATAAAAAGGAGTGGATTTATTATGACAAAAATTGATATTATTTCCGGTTTCTTAGGAGCAGGAAAAACCACATTTATTAAAAAAATGATCGATGAGGTATTTAAGGGCGAGAAGATCGTTCTGATCGAGAATGAGTTTGGTGAAGTCGGAATCGATGGCGGTTTCTTAAAAGATGCAGGAATCCAGATCACCGAGATGAATTCCGGCTGTATCTGCTGCTCATTAGTAGGTGATTTCGGAAAGAATCTTCACGAAGTGATTGACAAATATCATCCGGACCGCATTCTGATCGAGCCATCCGGTGTCGGTAAGTTATCCGATGTTATGAAGTCTGTGATCGATATCGAGAAAGAGGAAGACGTTAAATTAAACGGACTCGTAACTGTCGTAAATGCTTTAAAAGCGAGCAAGCAGATGAAAGCATTCGGTGAATTTTTTAATAATCAGATTGAATATGCTACAGTTGTTGTACTGAGCAGAAGCCAGAATGCAACACCTGAGCAGTTAGAACTTTGTGTAAAACAGATCCAGTCACTGAATCCTAAGGCTGCAATCATCACAACAGCATGGGATGCAATCAAAGGCGAGCAGATCTTAAAAGTGATCGAGGGAGCAGATTCTCTTGAGATGAAACTGATGGCTGAGCAGCATGCCAAAGAAGAGGCAGAGGAGCATGAGCATGAACATCACCATCATGACCACGATCATGAAGACCACGATCATGAGCATGATCACGAACATCATCATGAACATGACGAGAACTGCACCTGCGGATGCCACGATCACGAAGAACATGAGCATGATCACGACCACGACCATGAACACCATCACGATCATGAAGAACACGACCACGAACATGAACATCATCACGATCATGAAGACCATGACCACGACCATGAGCACCATCATGAACATGACGAAAACTGCACCTGCGGATGCCATGACCATGAGCATCATCATCACCATCATGCAGATGAAGTGTTTACAAGCTGGGGCAAAGAGACGCCTCACAAATTCACGAAGGAAAAGATCGAGGATGTATTAAAGACTCTCTGCGAGACAGATGATTACGGAACAATCCTCCGTGCCAAGGGAATGGTAGAAGATGAGAATGGCACATGGATTTATTTTGACATGGTTCCGGGTGAATATGAGCTTCGTGACGGCGAGCCTGACTATACAGGAAGACTTTGTGTGATCGGCTGCAACATTGACGAACACAGATTAGAAGAGTTATTCGGAATTTAATAAGGGAGAATATATATGAACGAAATACCAGTATATTTATTTACCGGTTTTATGGACAGTGGAAAGACCTCCCTCATCAAAGACACCTTATTTGAGCAGGGTTTTGCAAAAGAGGGAAAAAGCCTTGTCATCTGCTGTGAAGACGGCGATGCAGAGTTTACGGATGAAGAACTTGAAAAAAATAATGTAAAACTTGTCATGGTAGACAGTGAGGCAGATTTTACAGAGGACTTTTTGAAAAAAGTAAATACCGAGTACCAGCCGGAGCAGGTATTCTTAGAGTACAACGGAACCTGGCAGATGGGAACACTCATGGATATGGAACTTCCAAAGTACTGGATGATCGTACAGCAGCTTGCCACGGTAGATGCAACGACTTTCGATATGTATCTTGCAAATATGCGTACAATGATCATGGAACAGCTTTTTTCCGCAGATGTCGTGATCTTCAATCGCTGTGATGACAGTACAGACAAAGGAAAATACCGCAGAAATGTCAAGGCATTAAACCGGAAAGCACAGCTTGTCTATGAGCGTGCGGACGGAACACTTGACGAGAGACCGGAGGAGTTACCGTTTGACATTACTGCGGATGAGATTGAAATTTCCGATGCAGATTATGCGATCTGGTATATGGATTGTCAGGACAATCCGAAAAAGTATGAGGGTAAGAAAGTTTCTTTCTTAGCACTTGTATACAATCCGGACAAACTGAAAAAAGGAATTATGGTTCCGGGACGTTTTGCAATGACCTGCTGTGTGGAGGATGTTACCTTCATCGGCTTCAAAACGAAATACGATAGGGAGGATGAAATTCCGCACAAATCCTGGATCAATATCACAGCAGAAGTACACGTAGAATTCGCAAAAGAGTACAAGGGAAAAGGTCCTGTATTGTATCCAATTTCCATAACTCCAGCCGAGAAGCCGGAAGATGAACTCGTATACTTCTCATAAAAATAAAAAAAGGTGTTGACAAAGATACGTTAATGTATTAAAGTAACACCATAAAGAAAAACCGTTGAGAAAGAGTAGTAAGTAATCTGTTGATATTACAGAGAGCTGCAGGTGGTGGGATTGCAGTATGGATCATTTTACTGAATGGACTTTCGAGGGTGACCTGAACAACATACATAAAGCATACAGAGCCATGTATCAGCAGTAGGAGTCACCGGGAACCGAACCCGTTATCAATCAGGCGTGTATGATAGTACATGAGAGAGTGGACCGGATGGTCAAGATGAGTGGTACCGCGATAATAAGATTTTATTACCGTCTCAAGCAACAGCTTGAGACGGTTTTTGTTTACTTGCAAACAAAACCGCAATACATGATTCTTATAACTTTCAAAACGGATTTCTTTCAAAAAAACATTCTTAAAATTTGGAGGAAAAAATGATGAAGAGAAAAATGATGGCAGCAGTATTGACAATGGCAATGGCAGCAGCAATGATCGGTGGATGCGGAAACAGCACAGACACATCCAATGCAGGAAACAGCACGAACACAACAGAGAGCAGTGCAGACGCAGCCGATACCGCAAAGGACACTGCACAGAATACTGCAGACAAAACCGTGTACAAAGTTGGAATCGTACAGTATGTAGATGATGCATCCTTAAACCAGATTGAGAAAGCAATTGAAGCAGAGCTGGATGCAAAAGGAGCAGAACTTGGTGTGACATTTGATTATGCAGATTACACCTATAATGGTCAGGCAGATTCCTCTACCCTGAACCAGATCGCAGCAGATCTTGTGGCAGAGGGTGTCGATGTGATCATTCCGATCGCAACGCCGGCAGCAATGATCATGCAGAACGCAACGGAAGATAATCAGATCCCGATTGTATTTTCCGCAGTATCAGATCCGGTCGGAGCAGGACTTGTAGCAAGTGCAGATGCTCCGGGTGCCAATATTACAGGAACATCCGATGCAATTGATGTGGCACAGATCATGGATTTCATTTTGGCAGCGGATCCGGATGCTGCAAAAATCGGATTTCTGTATGATAAGAGCCAGGATTCTTCCACAAGTGCTATTCAGGCGGCAAAAGATTACTGCGATGAACATGGGATTTCCTATGTAGAAAAAACAGGTACAACAACCGGTGAGATCCAGGCAGCAGCAGATTCCCTGGTGGCAGAAAAAGTAGACGCTATTTTTACACCACAGGACAACACTGTTATGACAGCAGAACTTGCGATTTTTGAAAAATTTGCAGACGCAGGTATCCCTCACTACACAAGTGCAGATTCCTTTGCTTTAAACGGAGCATTCTTAGGATACGGCGTCAACTATGAGACACTCGGAACAAAGACAGCAGACATGGTTGCAGACATTCTTGCAAACGGAGCAGATCCGGCCACAACACCAGTAGAAACATTAGACAGCGGTATCGTAACCGTAAATACAGAGATTGCAGAAAAAGTCGGAATCGATTATTCTATCTTTAAAGATATGTGTTCCGAATTGATCGAGACAGTAACAGCAGAGGAGTTTAATTAAGGTATGGGTTCCATTATTACATTATCAATTGTACAGAGTGCATTAGAACTTGGTTTTATCTATGCACTGGTCGCACTGGCATTATTTATATCCTTCAGTATTTTAAACATTGCGGATCTTTCGACCGATGGATGTTTTACATTGGGATGTGCCGTCTGTGCATCGGTGACACTTGCAGGTCATCCGATATTTGGATTATTTGCAGCGATGGCAGCTGGTGTCTGCTCCGGTTTTGTGACCGCTTTCTTACAGACAAAAATGGGGATTCAGTCCATTTTGGCGGGAATCATCGTAAATACCGGATTGTATACAATTAATATTGCAGTAATGGGATTCGCTTCCAACATGAACTTATTCAACTGTGAATCCGTTTTTACCTGGGCAAAAACAGCGATCGGTGGAACGTGGTATAAACTGATCGTGGCTGCACTGATCGTTATCATTGTAGGAGTGCTGATCTCTTTCTTTTTAAATACAAGGCTTGGACTTTCCATCCGCGCAACCGGAGATAATCCGGATATGGTAAGAGCTTCCAGCATTAATACAAGTGCCATGATCACGATCGGACTTTGTGTTGCCAATGCCCTGACCGGTCTCTCCGGCGGACTGCTTGCGCAGTATCAGAAATCCTGTGATATCAATCTTGGAACCGGAATGGTAACAATCGCACTCGCCAGCCTGATCATTGGGGAATCTATCATTGGAAAAGGCGGTATGTTACAGCGTGTGACCGGCGTTATTTTAGGAAGCTGCCTGTATCGTTTTATCGTGGCAGTTGCCCTGAGATTAAATGTACCGGCAGAGTGTTTAAAACTTGTTTCTGCAATCATTGTAGCCGTGGCGATCGCATTCCCATATCTGAAAAAGCAGATGAATTTTTACCGGCAGAAACGTGCCGCAAAGGCTCAGAACCAGATATACGTTCAGGAGATTATGAAAAATGACAGCGAAGGAGGAGAAAGATAATGGCAGAGAAGAACGCAATGCTTGTGATGCGCGATGTCAGCAAAACTTTTAATCCGGGAACTGTCAATGAAAAATGTGCATTAAAAAATCTGAATCTCACCTTAAAGCAGGGGGATTTTGCAACGATCGTAGGAAGCAACGGAGCCGGAAAATCAACGCTGTTTAATGCGATAACAGGAGCCTTTTTTGCAGACAAAGGACTGATCATGCTGGATGGTGAGGACATTACCTATCAGAAAGAGCATGTCCGCAGTAAAGTGATTGGTCATTTGTTTCAGGATCCATTGAAGGGAACCGCACCACATATGACGATCGAGGAGAATATGGCGCTTGCCTACCTGCGCACGACTACTTCAAAGAATGCCTATTTCAGCCGGATCAAGGCAGCGGACAAGAAAAAATTCAGAGAGCAGCTCGCACTGCTTGACATGGGATTAGAAGACCGTATGAAGCAGCCGGTCGGACTTTTGTCCGGTGGACAGCGTCAGGCACTCACACTTTTGATGGCAACGATGGTGACTCCTAAGATTTTGCTGCTGGATGAGCATACCGCAGCTTTAGACCCTGCCACCGCAGAGAAAGTACTGAACCTCACAAAAAAGATAGTGTCAGAGCAGAACATCACCTGCCTTATGGTCACGCACAACATGCATCAGGCGCTTGAACTTGGAAACCGTACCCTCATGATGGATTCGGGAAATATTGTGCTGGATGTTTCCGGGGAAGAACGGGAAAAGATGTCAGTGGATGATCTGTTAGAGCAGTTTGCAGTCCGTGCCGGAAAGGCATTGGATAATGACAGAATTCTGTTTTCCAAAGTGGAGGCATAATAGTGGTGTAGTAAGAATAGAAGCTATAAATAATTAGTATGTTTCAATTATATGAAAAAGCAATAAAACAAGGGAAAAGCCGTTGAAATCTAACGGCTTTTCCTTTATTATATAAAGTAATGCTAAAAAAATGTATATTTTCATAGGAGATTCGTGATTAAGGAAAACGATTACAGAGATGAAAAAGGCAGTGAGTATATACAAGGAGGAAAAACATGTATCCAATCGTTAGAAGAGAAAAACTGGCAGACAAGATCTATCTTATGGATGTCAAGGCTCCCCGTGTTGCGCAGTATTGCGAACCGGGACAGTTTGTGATTGTAAAAATTGATGAGGAAGGTGAACGTATTCCGCTTACCATCTGTGATTACGACAGGGAAGAGGGAACGATCACGATCGTATTCCAGACCGTAGGAGCTTCCACAGAGCGTATGGTAAGCTTGCAGGAAGGGGATGCTTTTGAAGATTTCGTTGGACCTCTGGGATGCCCATCGGATCTGATCCATGAAGATATCGAAGAATTAAAGAAAAAGAAAATTTTATTTGTTGCAGGCGGTGTCGGTACAGCTCCGGTTTATCCTCAGGTAAAATGGCTGCATGAGCATGGTGTTGACTGTGATGTCATCATGGGTTCACGTAACAAAGATTTACTGATCTTAGAGGATGAGATGAAAAAAGTTGCCACAAATCTTTATGTGACAACAGATGATGGTTCGTATGGTTTCAAGGGAACCGGTACTGCACAGCTGCAGGAACTCTGGGATAATGGAAAGCGTTATGACCACTGTGTGGCGATCGGACCAATGATCATGATGAAATTTGTCTGCAAACTGACAAAAGAATTAGGGATTCCAACCATTGTTTCCATGAATCCGATCATGGTAGACGGAACCGGAATGTGTGGTGCCTGCCGTCTGGTTGTAGGCGATGAGGTAAAATTTGCATGTGTAGACGGACCGGAGTTCGACGGACATCTGGTTGATTTTGATCAGGCAATGAGAAGACAGGCTCAGTATAAGACCGAAGAGGGAAGAGCCATGCTGAAATTACAGGAAGGTGCAACACATCACGGTGGATGCGGCAATTGTAACAGTTAAAAATCAGAAATTTTGCAGATCAGAGAGAAAGCTGTCTGGTCAGTTACATAGAATCAGGAGGAAAAAATGGACGTATTAACTAGAGTTCCGGTTCGTGAGCAGGAGCCAGCCGTTCGTGCAGCGAACTTTGAAGAAGTATGTTTGGGATATAACGAAGAAGAGGCAATGGCAGAAGCTGCCCGCTGCTTAAACTGTAAAAATGCACAGTGTATGAAAGGATGTCCGGTATCCATCAATATTCCGGGATTTATCGCAGAAGTCAAAGAAGGTAATTTTGAGGCTGCTTACCATGTGATCAGCGAGTCTTCCGCACTTCCGGCAGTCTGTGGCCGTGTATGTCCACAGGAGACACAGTGCGAGGGAAAATGTATCCGTGGAATCAAAGGAGAGCCTGTAGCAATCGGTAAATTAGAGCGTTTTGTTGCGGACTGGGCAAGAGAACATGGCATTAAACCGAAAAAGGCAGAAAAGTTAAATGGACATAAAGTAGCAGTGATCGGCTCAGGTCCGGCAGGTCTTACCTGTGCAGGAGATCTTGCGAAGCTTGGTTATGATGTGACGATTTTCGAGGCATTGCATCAGGCAGGCGGTGTTTTGGTTTACGGTATCCCTGAATTCCGTCTTCCAAAGCAGAAAGTGGTTGCCGCTGAAGTGGAGAATGTAAAGGCACTGGGCGTAAAGATCGAGACCAACGTTGTCATCGGTAAATCCGTAACAATCGACGAGTTGATGGACAACGAGGGCTTTGAGGCAGTCTTCATTGGATCCGGTGCAGGACTCCCAAGATTTATGGGTATTCCGGGCGAACAGGCAATGGGTGTATTCTCAGCCAATGAGTATTTAACAAGAAATAACCTTATGAAAGCTTTTCTGGACAATTACGACACACCGATCAAAGCAGGTAAGAAAGTCATCGTAGTAGGTGGTGGTAATGTGGCAATGGACGCTGCCAGAACAGCAAGAAGACTGGGTGCAGAGGTACATATCGTATATCGTCGTGGTGAGGAAGAACTTCCAGCCCGTAAAGAGGAAGTACACCACGCAAAAGAGGAGGGTATCATCTTTGATCTTCTCCAGAATCCAACCGAATTATTAGTGGATGAAAACGGTTGTGTAAAGGGTGCAAAAGTGATCAAAATGGAACTTGGCGAACCGGATGCTTCCGGAAGAAGAAGTCCGGTTGAGATTCCGGGCTCTGAATATGAGATCGAGGCAGATACTGTGATCATGTCACTTGGTACTTCTCCAAACCCTCTGATTTCATCCACTACAAAAGGTCTTGATATCAACCGCAGAAAATGCATTATTGCGGAAGAAGAGACCAGTGCAACTTCCAAAGAAGGTGTTTATGCCGGTGGTGACGCTGTGACAGGTGCAGCAACTGTTATCCTTGCGATGGGTGCCGGTAAAGCAGCAGCTAAGGGTATTCACGAATATCTCAGCAACAAATAAAAACAGACAGGACAGGGCAGGTGCTGAATGGATCATACATTTGGCACCTGTTTTTTTCTGTAAGTATTCCAAAGAAAACCCAAAGTTTTATTAATATTTTATGAAGAGGGTAGCAAAATTGCAGGGTTTATGTATATAATAGAACACGCTACGCAAGAAAGAAATACGAGAGAGGTTACCGATAGATGAAGGAGCAGAATCAGCGCCAGATACAGAATCAGACAGAATTAGACGAAAGAAGACTGAGACAGAAAAAGCTTGTACGGAAAAGAAAAATCGTTTTGAGTGTAATGCTTTTGACATCTTTTTTACTGGGATGTGTCTGTGGAAGATATTTTCCTGAGATCAAACTTGGAAAAACAGAAGAAGTGCTGGCATCAGCGCAGGATAACTCCGGTGAAGAGAAAAAAGAAAATCAAATTACAAATAACGTAGATAATGGAACAACAGCAGATGGAACGGAAAAAGAGGAACAGTCTGCTACAGAAACTGTCGAAGAACCGGCAGACAGCGAAGAAACGAATGATCCGTTTGCGGAGATTCCACAGGTTGTGTTATCAAAACCGGTAGATTATTCCTTAAATCAGGCAATCAGACAGTTAGAACAGATGGAAGCGTCAGATGAACGCTACGCACAGATCGTGGAAAATGCAGAGAAATATCCGGAAAAATTACTGATCAATCTGGCAAATAATCCGGAAATGATCGCATTTGTAGCTGATTACAAAGGGAATACAAGGGATTATGATAAAGCAGAACTGACAGAGAAAGAGTTACAGGAAGAATATCCGCTCTTTTTACAGTGGGATAAACGCTGGGGCTGCCTTGCATATGGGGATGACAGCAATGTCGCGATCAGCGGATGCGGTCCGACAACACTGGCGATGGCAGTAGTTGCGCTGACTGGAAATGAGGAGGCAACTCCGGCCGCAATCGCAAAATTTGCCATGCAGGAAGGGTTTTATATGTCCGGCACAGGAACGATGTGGTCGCTTATGAAAGAGGGGGCGGCAGCTTACGGTGTCCGCTCCGAGCAGATCAATATCAGCCAGACTGAGATCAAACAGCACTTAGATCAGGGAGATATCGTGATCTGCTCCGTGCGGCAGGGAGATTTCACTACAGGGGGACATTTTATCCTGCTCTATGACTATGATGATGAAGGATTTTCCATTAACGATCCGTTTTCTTTATACCGCAGTGGCCAGAAATGGGACTATGGAAAAATCAGAAGCCAGATCAAAGCTGTCTGGGCACTAAAAGCAAAATAAAGAACAGTTAGCGATTGTTCAAATAGTTTAACAAAAAACAGGGCATACTAAAGCATCATAAAGTGAGATGGAGAGATGCAGAATGTGCCAGAATATGAGTGGACTGTCCACTGCTGAAGTGGAATTTCGGAAAAAAGCAGGGTTGTCGAATGAAAGCGTAGATTCTTCCACAAAGACAGTGGCACAGATCATCCGCTCAAATGTTGTAACTTATTATAATCTTATTTTTTTGATCATTACGATCCTTCTGATCGTGGTGGGATCTTTTCGGGATCTTACTTTTTTACCTATTATTATTGCAAATATGTTGATCGGGATCATCCAGGAGCTGCGTTCCAAAAAGATTCTGGATGATCTTACGATATTAAATACACCGAAAATCACGGTCCGGCGCAACGGAAGTAATCAGGAGGTTTTGGCGGATGAACTGGTGCAGGATGATGTGATAACGCTTTCAGCAGGTGGACAGATTCCGGCGGACGCACTGGTGTTATCCGGCAATATCACGGTCAATGAGGCTTTGATCACAGGGGAGGCCGATGAGATTATAAAAAAAGAGGGAGATCCGCTTTTCTCGGGGAGTTTTGTGATATCGGGAGAGTGCCTGGCAAAACTCGAAAAAGTGGGAAAAGATTCTTATATTTCAGGACTGATGTTACAGGCAACACAGACAAAAGAGGGCGAGCAGTCGGAGATGATCCGGGCGTTGAACCGCCTTGTGCAGACCGTGGGCGTGATCATCTTGCCGATCGGGGCGATCCTGTTTTTACAGCAATACTTTTTTTCCGGGGCAACGATGAAAGATAGTGTGACGGGCATGGTGGCGGCTATTCTCGGAATGATCCCGGAAGGTCTGTACCTTCTTGCAAGTGTGGCGATGGTGGTGTCGGTGATGAGGCTTGGAAAACAAAAGGTACTGATCCATGACATGAAATGTATCGAGACACTGGCGCGGGTAAATGTACTGTGTGTGGATAAGACCGGAACCATTACCGTGCCGGAAATGGAAGTGGCACAGTTTATCCTTGCAAAAGACCAGAACCTTGCAGCGAAAGAACAGGAAGCAGACCAGCAATCGGAAGACAAAAATAAAATTGCAAAGCTGCTCTCTGACTGTGTGCGTGCCCTGCCGTGCGACAATGCAACGATGGAGGCATTGCAGCAGTATTTTACGGAGCCGTTGGAAAACAGTGCAGAAAAAATCGTCCCATTTTCGTCTGCCACAAAATACAGCGGAGTGGTTCTGGCAGGAAAAGCTTATGTGGTCGGCGCACCGGAATTTGTGCTGCGGCAGGATTATGCGGCTGTTCAGGGAACAATCGAAGTATTTCTGGAAAAGGGATATCGTGTGCTTGTATTTGCAGAGTATGAGGGGAATCTGGATGGAAAAGAACTGACAGAAAATGCAACTCCCATTGCATTTATCCTGCTCAATAATGCAATCCGGGAGGGGGCAATGGATACATTCCGTTACTTTTCCAAGCGGGGAGTGGAAGTGAAAGTGATCTCCGGGGACAATCCGGTCACGGTATCGGAGATTGCAAAGAAAGCGGGAATCCGCCATGCGGAAAAACAGGTGGACGCAGCAACGTTGAAAACAGCGGAGGCAGTGCGGAAGGCAGCAAAAAAATACACGGTGTTCGGCAGGGTGACACCGGAGCAGAAACGTCTTCTGGTGCAGGCATTAAAAGAGCAGGGAAAGACCGTGGCAATGACCGGAGACGGCGTGAACGATATTCTTGCGTTAAAAGATGCAGACTGCAGCATTGCGATGGCATCAGGCAGTGAGGCGGCTTCGCATGTGGCACAGCTTGTGCTGCTCGATAACGATTTCAATAAAATGCCGGCGGTTGTCATGGAAGGGCGGCGGGTGGTGAACAACATCGGGCGCACTGCCAGCCTTTATCTGGTCAAGAACATTTTCTCCATGCTCTTAGCCGTATTTTCCATGCTGTTTCTGATTGATTATCCGCTGGAGCCATCGCAGGTGTCGCTCATCAGTGTTTTTACGATCGGGATTCCGTCATTTTTTCTGGCGCTGGAGCAGAACCGGAATCAGATCCATGGGCATTTTCTTACCAATGTCCTGATCCAGGCGCTTCCGGCTGGGATTACAGATTTTATCGTGGTGAGCGGTCTGGTGATTTTCTGCAGGGAGTTCGGAGTGGAAAAAGAGTGCGTTTCCACGTCGTGCACGATCCTGATCGCAGTTGTCGGCTTCATGATCCTTTATCATATAGCAAAACCGATGACAACACCGCATGCGATCCTGATCGCAGCGATGGTCATCGGCTGGTTATTTTGTATGCTGTTTTTCAGTGAACTGTTTGCGATCACGGCGGTCACAGGAAAATGTGCAATGCTCATGATTGTGTTCGCAGTCACCACGGAGCCAGTGTTCCGGTATCTGATACAGCTTGTGGAGACTGTTCAGAAGTGGGGTGGAAAACTAAAATTTTAGTCCGATGAACCGGAATGTTTTTTCCGGCTCTGTTTTTCCCAGATAAAATACGTTACGATCAGAAGGATTCCGGTGAACAGCCATGTGATCGGGCTTGCCAGACGGACTGCCCAGTAACCGAACGGATTTAAGGTGACGGCGATCACGATAATACGGCACACCATTTCCACAACACCGCTTAACATTGGAACAAGTCCGCGGTTTAAGCCCTGCAGGGCGTTCCGGTAAAGGAAAATCCATGCGAGCGGCAGCATGAAGAAACTGATGGTGTTCAGATACTGCATGGCATAGTCGAAAATTTCTTCAGAAGGATTGCTCACAAACCAGCTCACAATAAAACGTCCGCCGAATACGCAGATGGCAGAGGCAGCAAGCGAGATAAAAATGCAGATGAAAAATCCTTTGCGCATTCCCTCGTAGATACGTTTGTATTTTCCTGCGCCGAGGTTCTGACCGCAGTAGGTGGCAATCGCAGTGCCGAGTGTCGGCATGGTCTGGGTGGAGAGGTTTTCCACTTTGGAGGCGGCAGTGAAGGCAGCCACAACACTGGAACCGAAAATATTGACTGCACCCTGCAGGATCATGGTTCCGATAGCGGTGATGGAATAGTTGAGCGCCATCGGAATACCGATGGAAAGCATATTGAACACACCGTATCCGTCGAGATAGTAATCTTCCCGGCTGGTTTTTAAAATGTCGAATTTGCGGAACATATAAATAAAGCAAAGCAGTGCGGAGACACCCTGCGCAATGATCGTTGCATAGGCAGCGCCTGCGGTTCCAAGTTTTACGACGACGATCAAAAACAGGTCGAGCACAATATTTAAAAAGGAAGAGAGAATCAGGAAATACAGCGGTGTTTTGCTGTCGCCGATCCCTCTTAAAATACCGGCGGCAACGTTGTAGGACATCGTGAGCAGGATACCTGCGAAAATGACTTTAATATAAGAGTCTGCGAGTCCTAAGATATTGTCCGGTGTTTTCATTAAAATAAGAAACTGTCTGGAAGCTGCCACCGTAGGGATAGTCAGAAGTAACGATACAATGGCAGTCAGTATCAGGGAGAGTGCGACATAATGCTTTAACAGCTTGAAATCTTTTGCACCGAAGGCGTGGGAGACCATAACGCCAAATCCCTGCGCAATACCATTTGCAAATCCTAATACAAGGAACATCAGACATCCGGTAGAGCCTACCGCAGCCAGAGCATCCTCACCAAGATACTGCCCGACAATGATCGTATCCACCATGTTATAAAACTGCTGAAAAATATTTCCCAGTAAAACCGGAACGGAAAAAAGTAAGATCATTCTGAGCGGGCTTCCCATTGTCATGTCTTTTGTCATAATCTGTACTCCTTGATTTATAAAATAGTTAAAAATCTGTCCGTGTTTTTTAGCCTCAACACGCATATTCTTTACGTTTCAGCAACTTAGTATAAGGCATGGACCGCAAAAAGACAATGTTTATTTTTGCGAAAAAATATAAATTTTTTGTTTTCGCAAAAGAAAAGATTTTTTCGTGGGAAACTGTTATAATAAGAAAGCAATTATTTGCAAGTCACAGTAAAATCACGGAGTAAAATAATGCAGACAAACCTCGAATACTACAAAATTTTTTATTATGTATCCAAATACAACAGTATCTCCCTCGCAGCAGAGGCACTTTCCATCTCACAGCCGGCAGTCAGCCAGGCAGTCAAGCATTTAGAAAGTGATCTTTCCTGTGCTCTCTTTGTGCGGACATCCAAAGGCGTGCGCTTGACAAAAGAAGGCGGACTGCTTGCAGAATATGTGAGAAAAGGATATGAGACAATCCTTACCGGGGAGAAAAAACTCTCGGAGATGTTAAACTTAGATGCCGGAGAAATCTGTGTGGGTGCCAGTGACATGACATTGCAGTTTTATCTGCTTCCTTATCTGGAGACGTTCCATGATGCATTTCCGCAGATCAAAGTGACTGTGACGAATGCCCCGACACCGGAGACGTTGAAACATTTGCAGGACGGAAAAATTGATTTTGGGATCATCAGTACCCCGGTGAACAACAAATACGATTTTAAAATGACGCCTGTGCGCAAAATTCAGGATGTCTTTGTGGCGGGAAAAAAGTTTGAGTATTTAAAGGGTGGAAAATTAAGCTATAAAGAGCTTGAAAATCTTCCGGTGATGTGCTTAGAGGGCAGCACTTCCACAAGAAAATATGTGGAGGATTATCTGGCAGAGCGCGGCACATTTGTCCGGCCGGAATTTGAACTTGCGACGAGCGATATGCTCATTCAGTTTGCGGTGCGCAACCTCGGTGTTGCCAGTGTCGTGTCGGATTTCGCAGAAAAATACATTGAAAATGGGGAATTATTCGTATTGAAATTTGACAAGGCGATACCGGAACGCGAGTTTTGCATTGTCTCAAACGAGCGTGCACCGATGTCGGCAGCGGCAGAAAAACTATACGATTTTCTGCTTGTTCCGTAGTGAAAATGTCAGAAAAAGTTCATCAAATCTTCATCAATCTTAATGGAATATAAATGGGATTGCGGGCAGGAATATGATAAATTTATATGCAAGATCAGGATATTTAGGGGGAAACGTCAATGATGCGTTTATTATCAATCGGGATAGATTGTGTCTCAGCTGCTATTTTTGTGATTCCTGCTTTGGCTATTTTGCAGTGTACAATCTACAGGAAATGGGAATTTAAACCATTTTGTGTAAAACTGATATTTGCATTTTATGCGATTGCTCTGTTTTCGGTTGTGGGTGTCCCTGCGGTTGGGACATTTCAGATGGATTTTGGACTGAATCTGATACCGTTTGCAGACATTGTAAATAGTCCGTTTGCATATATGAAAAATACGATTTTGAATATCATTTTATTTATACCGATGGGATTTTTTGTATCTGCGGTCTGGAAGAATTTCCGGTCTTTCAAAACTATGTTTTTCATGGGACTCGCGGTATCACTGGGGATTGAACTATTACAGATATTTACATTCCGGCTTACGGATATTGATGATCTGATCACCAATACGGCAGGAACCGTGCTGGGATATGAAATAAGCAGAAGATTTTCTTTTCCGTTCTCTTTAAAATCAGTGGATTCGAAAGGAATTTTGGTACGATATGAACCTGTCCTGATTCTGGCAGTTACGCTTTTAGTTTCCATGTTTCTGAAACCAATCGTGTCTGATAGCATATGGAATATCATGATATAATGAGCGCAAGTGAGAAGAATGCATTTATGCATTCGGCGAACGGCGAATGTCGATCATGAAGCTTTGCTTCATGATATAATAAACAATTATATCAAATATAATGAATATTAATTTTACTTATGACATATATTCGTGTATAATCATAAAGTAAAAACAGGAAAGCGTGATGGTTTTTACAGACCATCACTTTTTTTATGCAGGAGGAAAATCAAATGGTTACAGCAGTAGTAGGCGCTAACTGGGGCGACGAGGGAAAAGGAAAAATCACAGATATGCTTGCAGATGAAGCGGACATCGTTATCCGTTTTCAGGGTGGAGCAAATGCAGGTCACACCATCGTAAACAACTATGGTAAATTTGCATTACATACATTGCCATCCGGTGTATTCCACAGCCACATCACCAACATTATCGGAAACGGTGTCGCACTGGATATCCCGAAAGTAATGAGTGAGATCAAATCAATCACAGACCGCAATGTGCCTGCACCAAAAATCATGATTTCAGATAGAGCACAGATGGTTATGCCTTACCACGTTCTTTTCGATCAGTATGAAGAGGAGCGTCTTGGAAAGAATTCTTTCGGTTCTACCAAGTCCGGTATCGCACCATTTTATTCAGACAAATATGCAAAGATCGGTTTTCAGGTAAGTGAGTTATTCGATGAGGAATTATTGCAGGCAAAAGTAAAACGTACCTGCGAGACAAAGAACATTATGCTTGAGCATATGTATCACAAACCATTATTAAAAGAAGAAGAGTTATTAGCTACTTTGCATGAGTACAGAGACATGGTCGCTCCATATGTCGGAGATGTTTCTTTATTCTTAGACAAAGCGATTAAGGAAGGCAAAAAGATCTTATTGGAAGGCCAGCTTGGTACTTTAAAAGATCCGGATCACGGAATTTATCCAATGGTAACATCTTCCTCTACTTTAGCAGCATACGGTGCGATCGGAGCAGGCATCCCACCATATGAGATCAAGAAGATTGTAACAGTAAGTAAAGCATACTCTTCCGCAGTAGGAGCAGGAGCATTCGTTAGCGAGATCTTTGGAGATGAGGCAGACGAACTGAGAAGACGCGGCGGAGACGGCGGTGAATTCGGAGCAACAACCGGACGTCCAAGAAGAATGGGATGGTATGACTGTGTTGCAAGTAAGTATGGATGCCGTCTGCAGGGAACAACGGATGTAGCGCTTACCGTACTTGACGTATTAGGATACTTAGATGAGATCCCGGTATGTGTTGGATACGATATCGACGGAGAAGTAACCACAGACTTCCCTGTAACTGCAAAATTAGAGAAAGCAAAACCAGTATTCAAAAAACTTCCGGGATGGAAATGTGATATCCGTGGAATTAAGAAATACGAGGATCTTCCGGAAAACTGCAGAAATTACATTGAGTTCATTGAAGGACAGATCGGATACCCGATCACAATGGTTTCTAACGGACCGGGAAGAGAAGATATCATTTACCGCAATAAATAAAGAGACTGAGGCAGGCGTGCAGTGGCACCCTGCCTTTTGTGACAAAACATGGAGGATTGTATGGTAAAGAATATAATTTTAGATGTCGGGAAAGTTCTTGTGGCGTGGGAGCCGGAAGACGCAATGAAACAACTTGGATTTGATGATAAGATAGTGAAAGCAGTTGCGGATGCTACGGTCAATACTCCGGTCTGGCTTGAGACAGACCGTGGCGTCTGGTCAGATGAACAGATCCTACAGGCATTTTATGAGAAGGCACCGGAATATAAAAAAGAGATCGATCTGTTCTGGAATCATCTGGAACTGGCAATCACACAGTTTTCCTATACGAAAGAATGGATTTCCAATATGAAAAAAGAAGGCTTGCATGTGTATATTCTTTCTAACTATGGAGATTGGACTTATCAGAGAACGAAGGACAATGCGCTGGATTTCTTACTGTTGACAGACGGCGATATCTTTTCTTACAGTGTGAGACAGGTCAAACCGGATGTGGAAATCTATGAGACATTATTAAAAAAATATCAGCTCACAGCGGATGAGTGTGTATTTATCGATGACCGGATGGAAAATATCGAGGGAGCCGAAAAAGCCGGAATCCACGGAATCTGCTTTGAGACGATCGGGCAGGTCAAAGAGGATCTGAAGAAATACAATATATATGTTTAAATAGCAGGTACTTAAGAAGAGAAAAATCGTCGTTTCACAAAGTTATCACATTTTTTTCCAAAAGAAAACACATTTTTTCGATAAGATAGTACTATCGAAAACCGACAGTTGCGAAATTCGTAAAAACAGACGGATTTCGCGATTTTCATGCGAGCCGGAAGTAAGGAGGAAAAGATTGTGATCGAGATCAGCCATCTGGTAAAAAAATATGGCGACCATATTGCAGTGAATGATCTGACATTGACTGTGGAACCAGGAAAAATTTATGGATTTTTAGGACCAAACGGCGCCGGAAAATCCACCACGATGAACATTATTACAGGGTATTTAGGTGCAACCAGCGGAGAGGTGAAGATCAACGGATTTGATATTTTTGCACAGCCGGAAGAAGCAAAAAAATGTGTGGGATATCTGCCGGAGATCCCGCCTCTTTATGTGGATATGACAGTCAGGGAGTATCTGAACTTTGTGGCAGAGTTAAAGAAACTCGAAAAGGGTCGGAGAAATAAATATGTGGAGGAGGCGATGGTGACGACCGGAATCACTGCACAGCAGTCAAGACTGATCCGTAACCTGTCAAAAGGCTACAGGCAGAGAGTCGGATTTGCACAGGCAGTGTTAGGGTATCCGGAGATCATCATTCTGGACGAACCGACGGTCGGACTTGATCCAAAACAGATCATAGAGATCCGTGACCTCATCAAAGAACTTGGCAAAAATCATACGGTTATTTTAAGTTCGCACATTTTGTCTGAAATATCTGCAGTGTGTGATCACATTTTCATTATTTCCAAAGGAAAATTAGTGGCAGGCGATTCCACGGAGAATCTGATGAAACAGATGTCCGGGGCGCAGGAGATCGAACTTCTGATCAAAGGAGACAATGCGGCAGTGCAGGAGACATTCACCGGGATCGCAGAAGTTGAAAAATGCATTCCATTAGAGCAGAAGGACGAAGCGTGTGTACATCTGAATCTGATCGCAAAACCGGGAATGGATATCAGGGAACAGGTGTTTGCTTCCTGTGTCAACCATGGATTTGTCATTCTGCAGATGAATCCCGTTTCAAAATCTCTTGAGGATGTGTTCCTCGAACTTACGGAAAAAGAGGGGACACAGAAGGAAGTTCTGCCGGAGAAAAAACTCCATTTTGTAAAGTCTCATTTTGGAAAAGAGAGTAAGGAGGACGGGGAATAATGTTTGCGATATTAAAAAGAGAAGTAAAAGCTTACTTTCAGACGGTGACAGGATGGTTGTTTATTGCAGCAGTTCTTGTACTCTATGGACTATATTTTTATGTTTACAATCTGCGCGCAGGCTATCCTTATATTTCTTACTCACTGTCGGCGATCGCATTTATCATGCTGATCACGGTACCTGTGCTGACTATGCGCAGTTTTGCGGAGGAACGCCACAGCAGAACAGACCAGTTGATCCTGACTGCACCGGTATCTGTGGAAAAAGTAGTATTGGGAAAATATCTTGCAATGGCTTTTGTATTTACCATAGATATGGTGATCATTGCGATCACACCATTGCTGTTAATGTCCTACGGAACGATCCCATTAGGGGAATCCTATGCAGCAGTGCTTGGATTCTGGCTGTATGGCTGCGCCTGCATTGCCGTTGGTATGTTTATTTCCTCATTGACCGAAAGCCAGGTGATTTCCGCAGTTTTGACATTTGTTGCATTATTTGCCGGCTATATGATGGGAAGCATTTGTAATCTGATCTCAGAGAGCGGAAATCTTCTGACAAAAATTTTAGGCTGCTACGATTTTTATACGCCGCTTGATAACTTTATGAATGGGACACTGGATGTGGCGGGAATTGTCTATTACGTAACGATCATTGGATTACTTTTGTTCCTGACAGGGCAGTCCGTTCAGAAACGCCGCTGGAGCATCAGCTCAAAAAAAATATCGACAGGTGTATTTTCAACGGGAATGATCATTGCAATGGTGGCAGTGACCGTTGTTGTGAACCTGTTCGTGGCAGAACTTCCGGCAACATGGACATCCATTGATGTCACTTCAACGAAAATTTATTCCATCACAGACGATACGAAGGATTATCTGAAAAGTCTCGACGAGGATGTGACAATTTATGTGCTGGTGTCCGATGCATCAAAAGATACAAAGCTGGATGAGACATTACAGAGATATGAATCCCTGTCGAATCACATCAAAGTTTCCTATATCAATCCGGCTGCAAACCCGACTTTTGCAGCACAGTATACAGACAGTTCTGTGACTTCCAACAGCATGATCGTTGTGAGCAGCGCAAGATCCAGAGTCATTGATTACAATGATGTGTATACCTATAGTTATGATTACAGCAGTTATTCCAGAAGCATTGATGGATATGATGCAGAGGGACAGCTTACAAGTGCGATTCAGTATGTGACCATGGATTCGACAGAACTTCCGGTGATCTATCAGGTGTCCGGACATGGGGAAACAGCTTTGTCCGGTGGCTTTACAGAGGCAATTGAAAAAGCAAATATCACTTTATCTGACCTTGCATTATTAAAAGAGGATGCGGTTCCGGAAGATGCAGCAGCGTTGATTATTAATGGACCGACCACTGATTTTTCGGAGGATGATGCCAGCAAAGTGATCGATTATATCAATCGGGGTGGAAAAGTGCTGATCACCTGTAATTTTCAGGCACAGGGTCTGGAAAACTTCGAGTCGATCCTGTCAGCCTGCGGAATGGAGCGTGTTTCCGGCATTGTCATGGAAAATGATAAATCCTATTATTACAGCAATACACCGTATTACCTGCTTCCTGACGTAAATTCAAGTGCATATACAAGTTCTGTCAGCGGTTCATATATCTTTGCTCCATACAGCGAGGCAATCACCTATGGGGAAGATACAGATGATACAACTTATACAGCATTATTGGAGACGACAGATAAAGCAGTATCCAAGACAGATGCAGCAAATGCAACAACATCAGAGCTGGAGGAGGGAGATGCTGCAGGACCATTTGCGGTTGCGGTTGCCATGGAAAAAACAATCGATGAAGATACAGTCGCAAAAGTAGTGGTCGCCGGATCTGTGGAAATGTTTGCAGACAGTGCAGACCAGATCGTTTCCGGAAATAACAGCGCAATGTTTACAGATATCATTGCCCAGATGGTTGGCGATTCTGATCTTGCAACAAGTGTGATCCCAACAAAAGATTACACGCTCAGCGCCATCACGGTGGATGCGGCGGCAGGGATTCTGTATGGGCTTGGTCTGATGATCGTGCTTCCGGTCATTATGATGATTCTTGGAATTGTGATATGGGCATCAAGAAGAAAAAAATAAAACAATAGATGATAGAAAATCAAGATTGGAGACAGATAGAATATGAAAAAACAGAAAATTCAGTTTATTGTAATTCTGATCGTGCTGGCAGTGCTTATCGCTGCCACCTTCGGAATGAAATGGTATAACAAAAATAAAGAGGAAGAGAAAACAGCGGAAGAAGAGGCTTCTACCATTTATATTTCCAAAGTGGACGTTGACACGATCACAGCATTTTCTTATGAGGTTGACCATGTGACGTATACTTTTACAAAGGATGGGGATACATGGACCTATGACGGAGACACATCACTGGATATGGATGAAGAAGCGATCGACAGCATGCTTGCAACACTGTCATCGCTGACAGCAATAGAAGAGATCAGTGATTATACAGATCTGAAAGAGTTTGGATTTGACCAGCCGGAAGATCTGATATCCTACACAACAAGTGAAGGGTCTGTTTCTCTTTTTGTAGGAAATAAAAATGATACTTTGAATGCATACTATATTATTTCAGCTGATGGAGGAAGCATTTATCTGACAGAAACGTCTCTTGCGGATGCTTTTTCAAAAACGATTGAGGAACTGACAGTCACAGAGGATACAGAAAGCACGGAGACTGTTGAGAACACAGAAACTGTATCTGAGAACACAGAAGAATAAATAAGATAAAAGCAGGATCAGCACCTGACAGAAAATTTTGTTCAGGTGCTGATTTTTTAATGCTCTGCAGTATCTTTTTCTTCGGAATCTTTTTTGATCAGTTTGTAAATAAAACTGTATGCCCAGATCAAAACAGGGATGATCACAGAGGCATAAATGGATGTCATGAGCATGTTCATAAAATTTTCACTGGCAGAAACTGCACATACGATGGTAGAGACATAAAGTCCAACCAGAATAATGACACCGATGATTGCTAAAATTTGTTTTACTTTTTTCATATTTTGAATCCTTTCAGGAAAAATCGAATAAGTTATGGTATAATGAGCGCAAGCGAAAAGAACATATTTATATGCTCGGCGAGCGGCGAAATTATTGAGTGATGAAATCACGATATAATCATCCTATCGGAAAAAAACATTTTCGTCAATAAAATTGTGGAAGAAAAGGCAGGTAAATCTGGTGGCATATGAAAAGCTTTTGAATGAAATTTATGCGGCGGTATCATTGAAATATCTGTGGAAGGAATACGAACCATATTTTGTGAAAAGTGAATCGCCGGATTGGATTAATCCAAACATGGATTTCGGGTTGGAAGTCAGTCAGGCACTTTTGCCGGATGACGGGCAGGAGGAGAGTTTTATCGAAAAATATCTTGGCTGCCGGAAAGAGGAACTGCCTCCTCTGGCGTTTGAAAAATATGGGGAACGGCTGAATTTTTACAACGGAAGGTTCTGGGCGATTCTGCCAGATAATACTGTGCAGCAGGATTATCTTTCCAAGGCGAAATATCGTTTTGACCGCAAACTGGAAAAACTAAATGCAAATTATATCCATAAGCACTACAATGGTTTGTATCTTTTTCTACATCCGACCGACGAGAATGATATTGATGCAGGTGCACTGTTTGAATATATGAGATATACACAGGAAAAGAAAAAAATGCGATTTGACAGGGTATTTTTAAATTGTGTCAAAACCATTTATGTCTGCAATTACGAAAACAATACGATTGAGCCGATTGTGCTGCCGCCAAATGCGGAAAACTTTTTGAACACGGAGGCGGAGTACTTACGCAATTGCTGTGACTGGAAGGATGGGACAGCGCTGGAGATGAAGCGTGGCGATGAGAGCTTTTAAATAAGTGCAGAAATATGATTGGAGGAAAATAGAATGAACAGTATCTTTCACAGAGTAAGTATCAGAAAATATCAGGAAAAGAAAATTGAGCAGGAAAAGTCAATTAATTTCTTGACTTTCCCAACATCACCCCTTACAATAAATCTATCTTTTTTTATCAAATTAAAAACGGAAAATATACTACCATAACAAAAAATCCATCACCACATCGGTGAACCATTCAGCAGGGGAATTGGATATTACATGATGGTGAAGAAAACAAGAGTATCATTTCGGACTTGGAATACACAAAGCTTGATAAAAAGTTACAAGATCAGTATTCGGAACTTTTGAGGAATCAAGTTCCCAATAAGGTGGAGATATATTATCATAATAAATTGTTGAAACATCATTCGATAGGTCAACGGGCTTCGGCACTTATATTATTTATACTCATGCAATCCGATAATGATATTATTCTTATAGATCAACCAGAAGATGATTTGGATAATAAAATTATTTACGATGAAGTTATTACTGCAATTAAGAAAAAGAAGCAGAAAATGCAATTTGTTTTTGCAACACATAATTCTAATATTCCCGTTTTAGGGGATGCGGAAAGAATTTTTATGGTTGAATATCAAGATACAAAAATTGATATATCACAGGGAAATATTGATCTTAAAACTACACATAAGCAAGTTGTTGATATTATGGAAGGAGGAAAGGAAGCATTTAATAAAAGGCAATTGATTTATACTTCTTGGAAATAGAATATATTAAACACAAATATGAAGAATATAATTCGTTCTTTCTCCACCAAAAAAATCCTTTGAAAAACCCATCAATATTTGCTATAATAACAAATGCATCTATGCATGATGCAAATATACTATAATTAGAAATCGAGGAATGTAACATGGCATTATTGGAACAGTGGCAGAAAGTTGCCTATAATGAGAAAGCAGATAGAGGTGAATTACAGAGATTCTGGCAGAGATACTTCCTTTTAGAGAAGGGCGTATACGAACAGCTTTTAACAAATCCTGATGAGAAAGTAGAAGGAACTGTAAAAGAGCTTGCAGAGAAGTACAACCTCAGTGTTATGGAGATGACAGGATTCTTAGATGGAATCAACGACAGCTTGGTTGAGGCTAATCCAATCGACACCATGGAAGAAGATACAAAAGTTAACCTTGTTTTTGACAAAGAAAAATTATACAAAAACATGGTTGACGCAAAGGCAGATTGGTTATATGAATTACCACAGTGGAAAGAGATTTTTGATGATGAGAAGAGAAGAGCTTTATTCTTAGAGCAGAAGAAATCCGGCACTGTTCATGTAGGCAAAAAAGTCGGACGTAACGATCCATGCCCATGCGGAAGCGGTAAGAAGTACAAATACTGCTGCGGAAGATAGTCCGTCATACCGGAACTGCAAAAAAGACTTTACAGATAGAAGAAAAGGGTATAGAATGACCCTAGTCAAAACGATGAAGAGAAGAGTAGCATAAGCAAAAGTCCCAGAGAGGAAGGCGTTTGGTGTGAGCATTCCGGCTAAGAATTATGTGAAGACCAGCTCTGAGTGACCCCAATCCGGTCCGGTGATACCGTTATCATCAAGAATGAGATTTCTCCAGAATGGACAGGCAGTAAGAAGTTTGATGTCTGATAGGATGGAGAGATGAAGATGGGTGGAACCACGATAAGTATATCGTCCCTGATATTGTAGGAATGCAGTATCAGGGATTTTTTATGTTATCTAATATACAAAAGTATAGAGGAATGTGGCACAGAGAATCGGAGATACTTCCTACAGAAACTTATTTTTATATAGCGAAAGGAAATGAAGAAAATGGTAGATTTTAAAGCAGACGAGAGACTGAATACTTTAAACCATTCCTGCGCACATGTGATGGCACAGGCAGTAAAACACTTATACCCACAGGCAAAGTTCTGGGTAGGACCAGTTGTAAAAGAAGGTTTCTATTATGATATTGACCTTGGCGATGATATCATCAACGACGAAGCAATTGCAGCAATCGAGAAAGAGATGAAGAAAGTCTGCAAGGAAGGCAAGAAGATTTACAGACGTGAGATTTCCAAAGCAGAGGCAATGGAAATGTTCAAAGATGATCCATACAAACTGGACTTAATTGAAGGTCTGGAAGATGGAAACATTTCTGTTTACGATCAGGGAGATTTCACGGATCTCTGCCGTGGACCTCACGTAGACAATACAAAGTTATGCAAGAACTTTAAACTTGTAAAATACTCCGGCGTATACTGGAAAGGGGATGCAAACAATCATGTAATGCAGCGTATTTACGGTGTATGTTTCCCGACACCGGAAGAGTTAGAGGCGCACTTAAAACTCCTTGAGGAAGCAAAAGACCGTGACCACAGAAAAATCGGTAAAGAGATGAATCTTTTCATGTCGGATGACCTTGTTGGACGTGGACTTCCAATGTTCCTTCCAAAAGGATACACAGTATGGCAGGAACTTGAAAATTATATCAAAGCAAAAGAGAGAAAACTTGGATATCTTCATGTTATGACACCTTGTGTTGGTACGGTTAATCTGTATAAAACATCCGGTCATTGGGATCATTACAAAGACAATATGTTCCCTGCAATGGAAGTGGAGGGAGAGTCCTTTGTTCTCCGTCCAATGAACTGCCCGCATCATATGATGATTTATGCAAACAGAATGCATTCCTACAAAGATCTTCCAATCCGTATCGGTGAGATCGCACATGACTTCCGTTTCGAAGCCAGCGGTACTTTAAAAGGTATCGAGAGAGGACGTCATTTCTGCCAGAACGACGCACATCTTTTCGTGACACCGGAACAGATTGAGTCAGAGTTCTCACAGGTTGTAGATCTGATTTTTGATACTTACAAGGATTTCAACATCACAGATTACCGTTGCGTGCTCTCCTTAAGAGATCCTGCTGATAAAGTAAAATATCATGATGACGATGAGATGTGGAACACAGCAGAGAATGCACTCCGAAAAGTATTAGATGACCTCGGAATCGACTATACAGAGGAAATCGGTGAGGCTGCATTCTACGGACCAAAACTTGATGTAAACGTAAAACCGGCAATCGGAAATGAATACACACTTTCCACCTGCCAGCTTGACTTCTGCTTACCTGCAAAATTCAATCTGACATACATTGACAAAGATGGCACAAAGAAAACACCAGTTGTTTTACACAGAGCAATCCTTGGTTCCCTTGACCGTTTCATGGCTTATATCTTAGAGGAAACAAAAGGAAATCTGCCACTCTGGTTAGCACCGGTTCAGGCAAGAATCATTCCGGTTAAAAATGAGGATGAAGAGTTGAATGCATACTCACATGAACTTCTCAGCTATCTGGATGAGAACGGTATCCGTGTGGAGATCGACGAGCGTGCCGAGAAACTCGGCTATCGTGTAAGAGCTGCACAGGTAGAGAAAGTTCCTTACCTCATCATTCTTGGAAAGAACGAAGTAAAAGACGGAACGGTAAGCTACAGACTTCACGGTGAGCAGGCTACCACAACCGTTCCAAAAGAAGAGTTCCTTGCAATGTTAAAGGATGAGATTGTAACAAAGAAAATCAATCCTGCCGCATTAAAATAAAATTTAATAAAAAATTGAAATGAACGAAGAGCGTATGCCAGAAAATTATGGCATATGCTCTTTTACATATTTTTTTCGAAAACTGCCATACTAATCTAAGACAATTGCGAAACTCATGAAAATCTAAATTGAATTGTGAGAAATTGACAAAAGACATGAAAGACATTGGGGAACCGCCG
>OMGL01000435.1_pt1 | contig 32783 bp, 42 predicted proteins | sample 1645831 | NCBI WGS metagenome assembly OMGL01 (sample SAMN00849301, study PRJEB25192) | human gut metagenome | reverse complement strand
AAACAAGATTCAAAAAAAACATCGAAATCGTAATCATGGTTATTGGAAATTTGAAGCTAAGCGCCAAAAAAAATTAAAATTTGAAAATGGAAAATAAGAATTTTATCAGTAGCTATATTTCAAATTTCTATATTATTAGCAATAGTGTAAACAAAAAAGTTGACAGAAAAAAGTAATAAGTAAATCATAAATTACAATTTATAAGTAGGGTATTTTATTTACCCTACTTATATTTTACAATTCTAAATCGTAGTCATCTCTTGATTTTTCTTTATTTAAATCTATTTTTTCACTTTCTTCAATTTTACTTAGACCAATATCCATATATTCCATTATTTTTAATTCTCTTTGTATTAATTCTGGGTTTTCTACATATTTATCATAATTTTTTCTAAAATGTTTTACATTTTTTAAGATTCTTTCTGGAGGAACTTTGTTAGAAAGTTGATACATTACAAAACTAACAGTTGCAACAATTTTAAAATTAAATATTTTATCGGCTATTTTGTTCCAAAAAGAAGGTTTATCTTTTTCTTGTTCAATAGTTGTATTTTGCATTTCAATTATTCGAGCATTATTTATTTGTTTTTCTTTTTCAAATTCTTCAGCAAGTTGTTTTCTTTGCTTTTTATGGTGTAGTTCTAATTCTGCGATACTTTCTTCAATATAATTCTTTTTTCCTTTTAAGTTTTCTATCTGCATTTCAAGTTCTTCTAGTTTTTCGTTTTCAGACATTGCTCTATTTTGACACATTTGAATAAATTTAGGATCTTTTTTTAATTCATTTTTTATTATTTCAATTTCTTCTTCTATGATATTTTCTTTTTGTTCAACAGGAATTTGTTCTATAACAGATTTCTTTATTTCTTCAGTAGGATTTTGTATAAGTTCAACTATAGCCTTTTCTTTTATTTTTTCTTCATTTTTCAGTTGCTCAACAGTTTTATTTCCTTCTGCAGTTGCTCCATTTAAAATATTAACCTTTGTCTGCAGTTTGTTTTCTAAATATTCTTGCATTTCAGGGTGTATTTGCTTTAATTCCACCTTATTTATACATTGTTTTGCATTTACTTTATATTCTTGTTTCTTTTTATCAAATATAACAGGAACAAAGCAAAAGTGCATATGTGGACTTGTTTCGTCTAAATGTACATAAGCAGAAACAACATTGCCTTTACCATATCTATTCGCCATAAAGTTATATGCTTCTCTAAAAAACAATGCTTTATTTCCTTTGTAATCTGTAGGCATAGTAATAACCCAAGAAACGAGCCAATTAACATCTTTTCTTTTTAGCACCTTAAATTCTTCACATCTCTTTTTCATAAATTCATAGTCAGTCATTCCTGTATGCTCTGGTGCAAGATTATAATTTAAATAAGTTTTTGAATGGTCTATTTCTTGATTTTTGTAAGTCCTATTTGGATCACTTCTATCACAATGCACCAATATATTACCAGACTGATTTCTTGTAAATTTTTCACAATTCATTTTACCACCTCCAGCGACCAACTATATTATAACACAAAATTTTTGGTGTAGCAAGTTATACCAAAATATTTTTCTAACGAAAAAATTATTGGTAAACTTGCAAGGGTGATCCCCTTGACCCCCTCCTGCAGAAATAAAAAAACATACCAAAACGGCATGTATATTTTTTTATTCTGCAGAACAATACCTATACTAAAGCATAGGTATTGCAGGGGCTATTCTCGCCCCTACGAAAATACAAAGTATTTTCTACCCTAGAGCTACCGCACTACATTGCTAATATAAAATTAGCAATTCCGTTTGGTCTTGCTTAATTTGTTTTAGTAATATGCCTTATATAGAAAAATGCAATTACTTCTGCAATTATAAGAATTGATTGCATTATTAGTATTTGTTTTTCAGCAGGTAATTCATTAAATTTAATTGCTACTTGTAATGCTATATCTGAATACATCATTATCACCTCTTTATAATTATACAAGTATAAAACACTTGTGTCAAATACAAGTACAATATATGTGTATCTTATACATTATAAAGTTGTTAAACTAATAAAGGGTGATTTTATAATGGGAATAGCATATCATAAGAAAACAAGTACAAAGTATGTGCAATATACTTTAAGAATTGAAGAGTCTATACTTGATAAAATTAAATCAATTGCAGGAAAAGAAGATTTATCTATAAATGAGGTTGTAAATCAGTCGTTACAATTTGCAATAAATGATTATGAAAAAAATAATAATAAAGGCAGTAAGTAGACAAATTGTCGAATTTGATATATACTAGCACCAACCCTACTTTGTAGGGTAAATCCCTTATAGAAGGGAGGTGTCGAAATTTTGACTGGTTATAATTTAGTATTTTTGCTATTACAAAAAATTGAAGAATTACAAAAAGAACTGCAAAAGTACAAAGATCAAGACACTAAAAACTAATTAAATTTAGTTCAGGGGAGCGTCCGTTATTTTAGCTCTCCTGTTTTTTTTGCAAAAAAAAAGAATATATGCCGTTACTCATATATTCGGTGTCGATTGACTGGTTATAGTTTCAATCTGTAATTGTATTATAATACATTTTTTATTATATGTCAAATTTTATTTTTTTATTCTTTTTTTTAATTTGTTCTGCAGATATAAAAATTACAATTTTATTTATTCGAAAATCAATTTTAAGGCATTTTTTTATTTAAGGTATATAACTTTATTTCTTTCTCAAATAAAACGGGGGTGAGCGAGGTACGAGCGAAGGAGGGGTGTCCCCTAGTGGAATTGCTTATAAGTTAGACCATATAAGCGATAGCAGTACATTTTAATATAAATCTCATTACAATGCGGTAGAGTATTTATTACTGCAGAAAAATATATTCGTCCTAGTAAAAGAAAAGAAAAAAATTTTAACTTAAAATGTAGTTTTTTGTAGTGAAATAGAATATCTGTGTAAAACAAAAAGAAAAATGTCACCAAAAATCGTTGACATTTCTTTTTATTTAATATATTATAATTTCAATTGAATAAGAGATAAAAAAATAAACCTTTCGAATTGCGGTCGAAAGGCAAATATTCTGAAGGTATTCTTCAAAACAACTACCTTCGATATATATAGTTTAACGAAATTTTGTAGAAATGTCAATACAAAACTTAAAAAAACTTAAAAGAATTTAAACGAATTGAAATAAACTATAAAGTATTTAAGAGAATTTTGCTTAGAGAGTGCATTGAATTGTACTCTCTATTTTTTATTCAATTACAATTAAATATGACTTAAATTTAAGTTAAGTGGGTGGAGAAAATGCAAAGTAACTGACACCTAAAAAATAAGGTTATGGGGTGTGGACGAGCCCATGCAGAGAGTCGCCTCGTATTGCTTATATGTTAGTAATATAAGCTGTGCGTCAGCAGGAACTCATACAAATCGAAAACCTGCAATATATAAAGAATTTGGGGTGGAAAGTTAAAGAGGATTTACAACTTATGACATGGATTAACTTGTGTTGTCTAAATTAGACTATGTTGTATCAAACTGGAATGTTTGAACTTTACTAACATTGAACGACCGATCGACCGACGGTATTGTTTAAAGCAAAGTAATTTTTGTTTTATGGGATTACTTTGCCTTTTTCACTCCCTTACTCTCTCTGGTATTGTTATTAAATTAGTTTAAAATACAGTTTAATTGAAAAATGTATAAAATTTAGTTATTATTGCTAAAAATTTATCTTTTGTGCAATGTTAAAATTAGTTTAAAACTAGTTTAAAGCGTTATTATTTCTAGCGAATATAAGAATGTTTGACAATTAAAATAAAGTGTAGTAAACTGAAAACAACTAAAAATTATTAAAGTTTATTAAAGTTGTTTTATACTTAATTAAACTGATTGAAAGGAGAATATAAATGTTTTTAATTAAGCAAGTATCAAGTGATTTAGGAATAACACCACAAGCAATATATAAGCAAAAAGAAGAATTACAGAATAAAGGTTATATGATAAAAAATTCTTCAAATGACTGGGAAATAACTAGTGATGGTTATAATTATTTAAAAGAAAAACAAATAAACAGGTTTAAACGAAATAACATAAGTTTAAAAGAAAACGATATTAAAAGTACAAATTTACAAGGAAAAGAAGAAAATAATAGTTTAAATGAAACTTTAATAAACTTCTATGAAACTAGATTAGAAGAAATAAAGCAAAGCTATGAAAATCAATTAAATGAGCAGAAAAAACAAGTTGAATATTTTAAAAATTTATATGAAGAAGAAAAAAGTGAAAGAATTAGAGCGAATGCACAATATCAAACTTATCTTTTAGGAACTGCAGAAGATAATAAAAGACATTGGTGGCAATTTTGGAATAAAACAAATAAAGAAAGAGATAACTAGTAATTTGTAAAGGAGGTATTTATGGGAATAGAACATTCGCAAAATTATTTACATAGTAAACAACTTGTAGCGACTTTGTTATCAAAGAGTAATATTTGTAACGACGATATTATAATTGAGATAGGTCCTGGAAAAGGAATTATTACCATTGAACTTGCAAAAAAAAGCAAGCAAGTTATAGCAATAGAGTTTGATGCGAAATTAGCGAAAACTTTATCTGAAAAGTATAAAGAATCTAAAAAAGTTCAAATAATAGAGATGGATTTTTTAAAATATAAAATATCAGTAAAAGAACCATATAAAGTATGTGCAAATATTCCATTTAACATAACTGCTGATATTGTGAAAAAGGTATTTGAAGCCGATAATCCTCCTGAAGATATATATTTCATAATGCAGTATGAGGCTTTTCTCAGGTATTCTGGACAGCCCTTTTATAACGAAAGTTTGAGGTCTCTTTTATACAAACCTTGGTTTTCCGCTGAATTGATTTATGAGTTTAAACCATCAGATTTTTATCCTGTGCCAAATGCACGAATATGTTTTGCTCACTTTCAAAGAAAAACATCTGCTGATGTTGAGGATGCGATAGACTATAGAAATTTTCTGTCATATATATTTTTAGCATCTGGAAATACTTTCAAAGATAAAACAAAAAAATTGTTTACTTATGAGCAACAAAAACGCATTTGCAAGTTTTTAAAAATTAAATTAGAGTCAACGCTTACTGAAATCTCATACGATGGATGGCTGTACCTATATGATGTTTTTCTTAAATTTGTTTCCAACGAAAAAAAAGCTATTATATTAAATGCTGAACAAGACATGAAAAACAATCAAAACAAGATTCAAAAAAAACATCGAAATCGTAATCATGGTTATTGGAAATTTGAAACTAAGCGCCAAAAGAAAATTTTTAAATTGAAAAATTGAAAATAAGAATTTTATCCAGTAGCTATATTTCCAATTTCTATATTATTAGCAATAGTGTAAACAAAGAAGTTGACAGAAAAAAGTAATAAGCAAATTATAAATTACAATTTAGTAGTTCGCAAAATAATAATTTGTAGGAGGAATAGATGTCTTTAATAAGTGTAAACAATTTAACTTTTGGATATGATGGAAGCCTAAAAAATATATTTGAAAATGTATCATTTAATATAGATACTGATTGGAAATTAGGATTAATTGGAAGAAACGGTAAAGGTAAAACTACATTTTTAAAGTTATTATTAGGAAAATATGAATATCAAGGTGCAATATCAAAAAATGTTGAGTTTGATTACTTCCCTTTTGAAGTAAAAAACAAAGAAAGAATGGCAATAGAAATAGTAAATGAGATTGCTCCGAATGTTGAAGATTGGGAAATTATAAGAGAATTAAATTTACTTAATACAGATACTGAAGTATTATATAGAAGTTTTAACTTATTAAGTGGTGGCGAACAAATAAAGATACTTTTAATAAGTTTATTTTTAAAAGGTAATAACTTTTTACTTATAGATGAGCCTACAAATCATTTGGATATTGAAACACGAAATAATTTAGTAAATTATTTAGAAAAGAAAAAAGGATTTATATTAGTATCTCACGATAGAAATTTTTTAGATAAAGTTGTAAATCATATAATTTCTATAAATAATACTAATATAGAAATACAACAAGGTAATTTTTCATCTTGGAAAGAAAATAAAAATAGGCAAGATAATTTTGAAAAAATACAAAATGAAAGATTGCAGAAAGATATAAATAGACTTGAAATAGCTTCTAAAAATTGTGCAAAATGGTCAAATGAGGCTGAAAAAACAAAAAATAAAAAATATAATTCAGAAACTACAATAGATAAAGGATATATAGGACATAAAGCAGATAAAATGATGAAAAAATCAAAAGTTATGGAACAAAGAATAGAAAAAGCAATAAATGAAAAGACTAATTTGTTAAAAAATATAGAGGTAAATGATACATTAAAAATTATTCCTCTAAAAAGTAATAAGAATCCATTAATTTTTGCACATAACTTGCAGATAAAATATAGTAAAGAAACGATATTTAACCCTATTACTTTTGAAGTTAATAATGGCGATAGGGTTGCACTAATTGGAAAAAATGGCATTGGTAAATCAAGTATATTAAAACTTATTTTAGGAGAAGAATTACAGTATAATGGAGAGTTTATGGTTGCAAATGATTTAAAAATATCTTATGTTTCTCAGAGTACAGAAGATTTAAAAGGAAATTTGAGAACTTTTGCTTACGATAATAAAATAAATGAAAGTATTTTTAAAGCAATGTTAGTAAAAATGGGATTATCACAATTTGATTTTGATACTAATATTCAAGATATGAGTGAAGGTCAAAAGAAGAAGGTTCTAATTGCAAAAAGTATTTCAGAACAGGCTAATATTTATATATGGGATGAACCTTTAAACTATATTGATATATTGACAAGAGAACAAATAGAAGATGCTATTCTAAATTATAATCCTACCATTATTTTTGTAGAACATGATGAGAAATTTATTGAAAAAGTGGCAACAAAAATTATAAATTTGGTAAAGTAAGTGAGAGACAAATTACAATATGGAAGTGAGATGAGTTAATGAATATTCACTTTGGATTTTCATATATAGGTTTAATATTTTTACTAATGTTGATGTTACCAAATATTATATGGAGTAAAAATAAGCCTAAAGGCTATGATAAATATGTAAAAAATGAAAATAAAGTATTACTACTATTGGAGTGGCTTGGAGAAATGCTAGTAACCTGTCTGTCATTGATATTTAGTGATTTTAATATAAATAAAATATCAAACTGGTCTAGTATATTGTTAATTGCCTTTATTATAATGATTTTATACGAAATATATTGGATAAGATATTTTAAAAGTAATAAAACAATGAAAGATATGTATAGTAGTATATTAGGAATACCAGTTGCAGGTGCTACATTGCCAGTATTAGCATTTTTATTGTTAGGTGTATATGGTAAAAATATATTTCTTATTTTTTCAAGTATTATATTAGGAATAGGACATATAGGAATACACTTAAATCATAAAAAAGAATTAGAATAAGAAATTACAATTTTATAGTTATTGATTTATAGTAATTTACCGAAAAGATTGTCAGTAATGACAGTCTTTTTTGTACGACAAGCAGTTATACAAATAGATTAGTTCAGTGCAACTAATCTATTTTTTATAAGAATTATAAACGAATTAAATGCAATTATTTTTTTATTATTTATTGACATTTAATTATAACTACTATATAATATAGTAGTATAGTTTGTAGTAGAAAGAAGGGCTTAAATATATGAAAAATTATGACAACTATTTTCTTCCTGTAGATAATATGGAAGAAGCAAAAAGATATTATGAGGAAATATTGGGGTTAAAAAAGAAATTTGATTTTTCTGATAAGGGAATGGTTGCTTATAATATTGGAAATGAAGAACCTGCAATAATTTTAAAAGACAAAAATAAATTTGAGAATTTAAAGCCTACAATATGGTTTGAAGTAGAAGATGTTGCAATCTTCTATAAAGAAATGTTGAATAATGGTATAAAATTTTTGAGTGAGCCTTTTAAAATTGGAACTGGTAATGCAGTCGAGTTTGAAGATCCATTTGGAAATAGACTTGGCGTTACAGATTATATTAAGTAAGGAGTAGAGATTATGTCAAATATAGATTTGGTATTATTAGGACTTATTAAACAAAAATCACAAAGTGCTTATGATATTAAAAAAAATATAGAATATCGTAATATACCAAGATGGGTAAGAATTAGTGAACAGTCTATTTATAAGAAAGTATTACAATTAGAATCAAAAGAATATATTGTTAGCCATAAAGAGAAAGAGGGAAATATGCCAGATAAAGCAGTATATACTATTACTGACAAAGGTAATGATTATTTTAATAGACTTATGAATGATATTTCAAATTATGATGTTAGTCTATATTTGGATTTTAATATTATTATTACGAATTTAGATTTAGTAGATGATGAACAAAAAAAGATTCTTGTTTCTAATATAAAATCAAAGATATTAGAATTAAAAGAATTGCTAAATGAAAGACAATCTCATAGACAACATATTCCTAATGTTGGAAAACAAATGTTCAAACAACAATTAGCATTAGTAGAAACATTAGAAAAGTGGATAATTGATTTTGAGAATAGTTTAAAAGGACAAAATTAGCAAATATTGATTTTAAGTTAAAAGATAAATTTGTAGGGAGGGAAATTATATGAAAATAATCAACATTGGTATTCTTGCTCATGTAGATGCAGGAAAGACGACTTTAACGGAAAGTCTGCTTTATACAAGTGGAGCGATTTTAGAATTAGGCAGTGTAGATAAGGGAACAACAAGGACAGATACTATGTTTTTAGAACGTCAGCGTGGAATCACAATTCAGGCAGCAGTTACTTCTTTTAATTGGAATGACTACAAAATCAATATTGTAGATACTCCTGGACATACAGATTTTATAACAGAAGTGTATCGTTCCTTATCTGTTCTTGATGGAGCTATTTTAGTAATTTCTGCTAAAGATGGTGTACAAGCACAAACAAGAATACTATTCCATGCACTTCAAAAAATGAATATACCAACAATTATTTTTATAAATAAAATAGATCAGTATGGAATTAACTTAAATAATATTTATCAAAATATCAAAGAAAAACTTTCAAATGATATTATTGTTATGCAAAATGTAACATTAACTCCAGAAATATCAATTAAAAATATCATTGATTTAGATGAATGGGATCCTGTAATTTCCAAAAATGATAAACTTTTAAAAAAATATATTGCAGGAGAAAAATTGACTATACAGGAATTAACGCAGGAAGAATATAGGTGTGTTAAAAAAGGTTCGTTGTTTCCTATATACCATGGAAGTGCTAAAAATAATATAGGAACTCAACAACTCATTGAAGCTATTTCAAATCTTTTTTGTCCTGAAATGAATAAGAATTATTCAGAACTATGTGGAAGAGTTTTTAAAATTGAATATACAGACCATAAGCAAAGATTAGTTTATTTGCGTCTTTACAGTGGAACATTACACTTACGAGATACAATTGTATTGTCAGAAAAAAAGAAAGTGAAACTTACAGAAATATATATTCCTTCAAATGGAGAAATGATACAGACAGAAATAGTTTGTTCTGGAGATATTTTTATAATACCTAACAATACATTAAGATTGAACGATATTATAGGAAATGAAAAGATTTTGCCATGCAATGTATGGAATGACAAGCCTGTACCAATGTTACGAACAAGAATTGAACCGATAAAAATAGAAGAGAGAGAAAAATTATTGGATGCTCTTACAGAAATTGCAGATACTGATCCTCTTTTACGTTATTGTGTTGATACGATAACACATGAAATCGTCATTTCTTTTTTAGGAACAGTGCAGTTAGAAGTTATCTGTTCTCTGTTGATTGAAAAATATCACATAAACATAAGAATCGAAGATCCAACCGTAATTTATTTGGAAAAGCCATTACAAAAGGCAGATTATACTATTCATATTGAAGTACCACCAAATCCATTTTGGGCATCAATTGGATTATCAATAACTCCACTTCCAATTGGCAGTGGAATACAGTACGAAAGCAAAGTTTCACTCGGTTATTTAAATCAAAGTTTCCAAAATGCAGTAAGAGAAGGTATTAATTATGGACTGGAGCAAGGTTTGTATGGCTGGGAAGTAACAGATTGTAAAATATGTTTTGAATATGGTGTTTATTATAGCCCTGTTAGTACTCCCTCGGATTTTCGTTTTCTTGCCCCAATTGTACTTGAACAAACATTGAAAAAAGCGGGAACGCAATTATTAGAGCCATATCTTTCGTTTATACTTTTTACACCACAGGGATACCTTTCTCGTGCATATAATGATGCACAAAAACATTGTGCAATAATTGAAACTAGTCAATCAAAAAATGATGAAATTATTTTTACAGGACATATTCCTGTACGTTGTATTAATGAATATCGTAATACTTTAACTCTATATACAAATGGGCAAGCAGTTTTTTTGACAGAATTAAAAGGTTATCAAATTGCTACTTGTGAACCAGTTATTCAATCACGTAGACCAAATAATCGAATAGATAAAGTACGCCATATGTTTAATAAAAAAGAAAATTAAGTTACTATTCGCTAAATTACAAGTTATAGAGTAGTTTTAAGAGTGATATTTAAAATATTGCTCTTTTTTTCTGTCAAATTTATAATTAAATAATTTGCACATTTCTCAAATTCAAAAGATTATATTAGAATAAGTTTGAGGAGGGATAAGGAAATGGAAGAATTATTTAATAGATCTATTTTAGATCAACTATATGATTCAATAAGTGATGATTTTGAAACAATGCTATTAAAGAAAAAGAATCTTGATGGTAAATTTACAGAGTCATTAAAAGTGGAAGAAGAATTGATTAATTTGATTAAAAAAGTAGTTAAAGATGAAAAAAAGTTAGACCCAATAATTGCTAAATTAAATAAATTTGAACTTGCCATTGGTAATGAAACTGACCTACTTTGTAAACATTATTATAAATTAGGGATAGTTGATAGTAAAAAAATATTGATGGAAATAGGAGAATAAAGGTATGGAAGAAATCGCAGGTAGTTTTTTTGATAATTATGAAGAAGGTTTTTTAGAGTATTTAGAAGTTCATAAAGCACAAGCATTAAAAGATAGAGAAGACTATCAAACATTAAATAAAAAAATATCAGAACTAAAGTATAAATACCCAAATGTAAGAACATTTTTAGAAGAAAAAGAACCAATAGAATTAAGAGATGATGAACAATATGCAATGCTTAATGTACTTGATTATGAAATTGAACTTGATGTTATTGAGTTAAAAGAAAGCTTTAAATTAGGTTTTAAAGAAGCATTAATCTACTAAAATAATATGGGAATGTTAAAATTAAATTAGTTTAAATGGACGGATAATTAAAAAGTCTGTCCTTTTTATTATGCAAAAAAAGAAAGAGAGTGTGATATTTTATGGAAAATGAAGAATTAAAAAATAAATTAATTGAAAAATTAGAAAGAGAAGTAAACGAATTTAAAGATACTTTAAGAGGATTATCTGCTGATGAAATAATGGATAACAGTTATAGATTAACTTGTATCATAGAAATGAAAGATTATCTAATATATAACAAAGAATTATCAAAATTTGAACTTAAAACATTATTAAAAAGAGATGATATATTAGAAGAATGTTATGACGATTGGTTATCTTGTGATGGTAATTTAAGAGAAGCTTTAGAATTTTCAGTAGATGATACGATAGACATTATTAGAGATAATGAGGTCAAAAAAGAACGAAATAAAGATGCAAGATAAAGAAAAAGGAGGTGCAAAACATGTCTAAATTTGTACCAAAAGATGTAGTAAAACAAGCAAAAGAAATTGATTTACTAACTTATTTTATGAACAATAATCCATCAGAACTTGTAAGAAAAGGTACTAATACATATTCCTTAAAAAGTCATGATAGTGTCATTATAAGTAATGGATTATGGCATAGATTTTCAACACATCAAGCAGGAAAGTCAGCAGTTGATTATCTTATTAAAGTAGAAAATATGACATTACAAGAGGCAGTTTCAAGTGTATTAAATAGAAATATAGATACATATATTAGACCTCAATATAGTAATGAAAACGCACCTAAAACAATAGTAATTCCAGAAAAAGCGAGTACCAATAAACAAGTTATAGAGTATCTAAAAAACAGAGGAATTGATGAAGAAATAATAAATGATTGCATAAATAAAAAGATTATTTATCAAGAAAATAAAACCAATAATGCAGTATTTTTAGGGTACGATAATGATAACAATATTAAATATGCAGGGTGCAGAAGTACAAATGAAAAAAGAATAATGAGAGATGCAAAGGGGAGTTCAAAAGAGTATTCTTTTAGAATGTTAGGAGCAGAAGAATGTAATTCATTACATATATTTGAAAGCAGTATAGATTTATTATCTTATGCAACATTATTAAAAAATAAGGGATATGATTATACAAATCAAAATCTTTTATCACTTGCAGGAGTGTACCAACCAAGTTCTAATATAGAACAAAGTAAAGTACCAATAGCAGTACAAAACTTTTTAAATAAAAACACAAATATAAAAGATATTGTATTACATTTTGATAATGATATAGCAGGAAGAAATGCAACAAAAGCAATGATATATGCACTTGATAAGTACAATGTTTATGATATTCCTGCTCCTTATGGTAAAGACATAAATGATTACTTATGTTACAGCATAGGGTTAAAAAATAGGCAAGAAATTGACAGATATAAAATGAAAAGGGAACAAAATAGAGTACCAATGTAGGTACATTTTAAAATGGAAAAAATGGATTTCTTGTCCTAGCAAGCACTGAATTTGTTCACACGAAAATATCGTGTTTCAAAATTCTATTCTATGGGGAAACCCCAATCCCCATTTTTAAATGAGCAAAACAGGAGGGAGAGATTTGAGAAAAAGATATATAAGAAAAGATATAATGCTTAATGAATTAGAGAATGAAAAGTTAATTGCAGATTGTCAAAGATGTAATCTTTCTTATGGAGAATATTTTAGAAGATTGTTAATGAATGAAAATATAAAAGAAAAGCCTGGCAAAGAATTTTATGTAATAATGAAACAGCTTTCTAAAATAGGAGTTAATCTTAATCAAATAGCAAAGAAAGCAAATCAAACAGATAAAATAGATAAAGATTATTATAAGAACGAAGCAAATATATGGCACAAATTTGCAGAAGAAGTAAAAAATAAATTTTTATAGGAGGTGGTAATTTGGCAGTAACAAAAATATGGAAAGTTGTTAAAAGAATGGATCATGTTATAGGTTATGCTAAAGATGAAAATAAAACTAAAATTGAATTTAATCAGAAATATGAAATGTTAGTAGATGACTTGCAAAATGTAATTGATTATGCAAGAAATTCAGATAAAACAGAAAAAGAATATTTTGTTACAGGAATAAATTGCGATTCAGATTCAGCTTATGAAGAAATGCAAGATACAAAAAGATATTATAATAAAAAAGATAAAATTTTAGCATTTCACGCATATCAATCTTTTGCAGAGGGAGAGGTTACTCCAGAATTAGCACATCAAATTGGTGTGCAACTTGCAAATGAAATGTGGGGAGATAGATTTCAAGTAGTAGTTACAACTCATCTTAATACTAATCATATACATAACCACATTGTGCTTAATTCTGTTTCTTTTGAAGATGGATTAAAATATTATGATAATCATACTAATTATGCAAAAATGAGGCATATATCAGATGAACTTTGTAAGGAATATGGATTAAGTGTAATAGAAGAAAAAGCAACAAAGAAAAAAATGAATTATGATAATTTTTATAAGAAATCTTTATATACTGATAATTATTCTAATAATGCAAAACGAGATTTAGATTTAGCAATTAGACAAGCATATTCTTATGATGACTTTTTGTACTTAATGAAAAAATTAGATTATGAAATTATTTTTAGAGCTAATAAAATAAGTATAAGAAAAGAACCTTATAAAAGAAATATTAGAATAGAAAGAAGATATGGAGAAAATTATTCAATAGAAAATATAAAAAGAAGAATAATAGAAGAACAAGCAGTTCGAGTTCCGTTTATAGAAAACGTTTATAATTATAGAAAAGTTAATTATCCTTTTGCTAAAAGGCACAAAAGAGCCAAAGCGAAAGGATTTATTGCTTTATATTATCATTATTGTTATTTGCTAAAAGTTTTTCCAGATAATGTACCACAACAAAGATTACCACCAAGTATAAGAGCAGATGTTTCAAGAATGGAACAATTATCTGAAGAAGCAAGATTTTTAGCAACACATAAAATAAAAACATTTGAAGAATTAAGTAACTATCAAGATGATGTGAATTTTAAAATAAAAGAAATACTAGACCAAAGAGAAAGACTTTGGGCAAAAAGAAAGTTATCAAAAGATGGAAATGAAATGCACGAATATGCAGAGCAGATTTCATCTTTAAATGATAAATTAGTTAAATTAAGAAAGAGGGTGGAATTATGTGAAGATATTAAAACAAGAGTACCGAAGATAGATAATAATTTATCTGAATTAGATACACAAGAAGAAATAGAAAAAGAAACAAAAGAGAGAAAAAAAGAGAAAAGAAAAAAAGGAAAGGAGTAAATGATATATGAGTGTTAATGGAGATGTATCAGAACAAGTAGTAAGATTAAGTTTAGAGGGATTTGAAATTTTAGCAAGACTAACTGGTAGTGGAGCAAAGAATGTAGCTGCAATGATTTATACTATAATGAAAGATAAAAAACAAACAAAAGGAAAAATTAGACTTAATAATATGTTAAAAACAGGAAAGCCTTTAAAAATATTTACGGTAAGCAGAGAAGATTTAAAAACATTTGCAAGAGAGGCAAAAAATTATGGTATTTCATATTGTGCTTTAATCAATAGAAATAACAAAGACATTGATGGAATGGTAGATGTTATGGTTAAAGATGAAGATGCTTCAAGAATAAATAGAATTGTAGAAAGATTTAAACTAACAACAACAGATACTGCAAGAATGGATACTGTTATTACAAAATCTATTGAAGATAGAGAGGCAGAAAAAAGAGAAAAGGGTATTCCAGAAAAATCAAAAGAACAACAACTAGAAGATTTACTTGCTAAAAAGCCTATGCAAACAGAAGAAACTTCAAAAGTAAATTTCAATATGGCAAAGACGGAAAAAGACCCTCTGTCAGAGCCTTCCTCAACGACTTCCAAAATGCAAGAAGGGGTATCTAAAGGAGCAAAGAAACCATCTGTAAAGAAAGAACTTGCAGAACTTAAAGTTGAAGCAAAGAAATTAGATGAACAAAAATCTAAAGAAAAGGTTAAAGTAGATATAGCACCTGTTAAAAATAATAAAAAAGCAAAATCAAAATCAAGTAGATAAGGAGGAGTATTCAATGGAAGAAATGAGAACAATTAATTTAGATAAATATGATTATCGACTAATATTAAATGCATTAAATGAATTTAGAAATATAAAAATACAAGAAAATGTTGATATTGAAATCATAGATAAGTTAATGTCAAAATTGTTAAAAGCCCCAGTAAATAAAAAAATGTTATCTTTAAATAGAACTGCAAAGGGAAAATTTACAAGCAATGAAGCAAGATGAAAAAAGAATTATGAGAGTGTTGTATGTAATAGGAATTATTCCAATTATTTGGATTGCTCTCCTTTTAGCTCCTTATACTAAAGGTGGACTTATAGAAATAATAAAAAATGGTAGTGTAGCATTAAATCAACCATTTAAAATAGTTATTGTAGAGAATAGCATTAGAACTATTCTTATTTTTTTGATTATTTATATATTTTCAATCTTATTATATGAATCAACTAGAAAGAATTATAGGAGGAGAGAAGAAAATGGTTCAGCCAAATGGGGCGAGGCAAAGGAATTAAATAAAAAATACAAACAACCTAATAATTATAATAAGTTGCTTACTAAAAATGTTTCTGTTGGATTAAATGGAAGAAAGCATAGAAGAAATGTTAATGTATTAGTTATTGGTGGTTCTGGTGCAGGAAAGACATTTAGTTATTGTAAGCCAAATGTAATGCAATGTGCAACCTCGTATGTTATACTTGATCCAAAAGGAGAAATTGTAAGAGATACAGGTTATTTGTTAGAAAAAGAACGGATATGAAATTAAAGTATTAGACTTAATAAATATGGAGAAATCACATTGTTATAATCCGTTTGTATATATAAAAACAGATAATGATGTTCAAAAATTAGTAACAAATCTTTTTAAATCAACAACACCAAAAGGAAGTAGCACAAACGACCCATTTTGGGATACTGCTGCAAGTATGTTGCTTTTAGCTTTAATATTTTATTTGAAATATGAAGCACCAGAGGAAGAACAAAACTTTGTAATGGTAATGGAATTACTACGAGCAGGAGATGTTAAAGAAGATGATGACGAATATGTTAGTCCTCTTGATATGTTATTTAATAGATTAGAAACAAGAAACCCCGAGCATATTGCTTTAAAATATTATAGAGCATATCATTCAGGTTCAGCTAAAACATTAAAATCAATACAAGTAACTCTTGCTGCAAGACTTGAAAAATTTAATTTAGAAAGTATGGCACAACTAACTCAAACAGATGAACTTGATTTACCAAGTTTAGGAGAAAAGAAAGTTGCATTATTTGCAATTATTCCAGATAATGATACATCATTTAATTTTTTAGTTAGTGTTTTATATACACAACTTTTCCAACAATTATTTTATTTAGCAGATTATAAATATGGTGGCAGTTTGCCAGTTCATGTACACTTTGTAATGGACGAATTTGCAAATGTAAGCCTACCAGATGACTTTGATAAAATATTATCAGTAATGAGGTCAAGAGAGGTATCTGTTTCTATAATATTGCAAAATTTAGCGCAATTAAAAGCTCTATTTGAAAAGCAATGGGAAAGTATAGTTGGAAATTGTGATGAGTTTTTATATTTAGGTGGTAATGAACAAAGCACACATAAGTATGTTAGTGAGTTATTAGGAAAAGAAACAATAGATACAAATACTTATGGTAGGAGTTATGGTTCACATGGCAGTTATTCTACAAATGACCAAATTGCAGGTAGAGAACTACTGACACCAGATGAGGTAAGAATGCTAGACAATAATTATGCTTTACTATTTATTAGAGGGGAAAGACCTGTAAAAGACTTTAAATTTAATCTAAAAGAACATTTTAATAGTATAAATACACCTATTGGAAATAAAGAAATAAAACCATATCTACATGGAGGAACAGAAAACTCAATAGGAACAATATCATTTAATTTAGATGATATAGAAATTGATACAAAAGAAATTATAGATTTAGAAACAAATGAACTTGATATTGAATTATTATCAAGTGAAGAAATTGAAAATATGTACAAAGAAGATACGAATAATGCTAATAGTATCTAAAAGACCAAAGTTATATCTAACAAATATACTTTGGTCTTTTTTTGTACCCAAAAATAAAAATTAAGGAGGATTTTTGATATGGAAAATAAGAAAAAAGGAAATTTTAAAGTATTTTTAAAGAAAACATTAAAAAGAGGAGCAATAATTATAGGTTATGTTATTGCATTAAATATAGCACAACAAATTCACTCATTCGCAGCAGATGACCCAATAGCTATTGTTAATAATTTATCTAATTTTATATTTGGCTTAATAAGAGCAGTTGGAATGATTATTTTAGGTTTTGGAATTGTTCAAGTAGGTATGAGTTTAAAATCTCATGATCCAACACAAAGAGCAAATGGAATAATGACATTAGCAGGTGGAGTGGTAATTACATTTGCAAAAGAAATTTTAAATATTATTACAGGTGGATAAAAATTAAGGCAGTTTCATCTGCCTTAATAAATTAACTTTAGAATGGAGGTGCTAGATGTGAATTGGATTGTAGGAAATTTACAGAATGCATTAGATACATGGAATGGTAAATTATCAGAAATTTATATGTTAGTTACACAAAGTCCAGCAGATTTCAAAGGTGGAGCAATATGGAATATTATTTTAAATATAAATGGAGCTTTACAGGCAATAGGTTTAGCATTACTTGTTTTATTTTTTGTTGTTGGAGTAGCAAGAACCTGTACTAATTTTTCAGAATTAAAAAGACCAGAACAAGCATTAAAACTATTTTTAAGATTTGCAATAGCAAAAGGAATTGTTACTTATGGATTGGAACTAATGCTAGCAGTATTCAAAATAATACAGGGAATAGTAACAACAATTATGGCGAAAAGTTCATTTCAAGCAAGTGCTATGACTCTGCCACAATCGATTATTGATGCAATCAATAAATGTGGATTTTTTGAGAGTATTCCTTTATGGGCAGTTACACTATTAGGTGGACTTTTTGTAACAGTATTATCATTTATTTTAATTCTAACAGTATATGGAAGATTTTTTAAATTATATATGTACACAGCAATAGCTCCAATACCATTATCATCTTTTGCAGGAGAAGGAACACAAAATATAGGAAAGAGCTTTTTAAAGAGTTATATAGCAGTTTGTTTAGAAGGTGCAATTATAGTTTTAGCTTGTGTAATCTTTTCTGCATTTGTAACAACCTCGCCGAATGTTGATACTGGTGCTGCAACAGTTACTATGGTATGGAAATATGTTGGAGAGTTGATATTTAACATGTTAGTTCTGGTGGGAACTATCAGAATGTCAGATAGAATTGTTAGAGAAATGATGGGATTATAGGAGGAATGCTTTATGAGTGAAACAAGACAATTAGAAAATGCTTATGTAATTGATGTTGGATATAGAAAAGAACAACCTATTGCTTTAGTAAAAATGAATAATGAATATGTTATAGGTTTGGGATATGAAATTAAAGACAACAAGATTGATTGGCAATATGGTTATTATTATTTGACAGATTTCAAAAAAGCAAAAACGGATTTTAAAAGAGTTTTAGCAGGGGAAAATTTAGATGATACTTTTAGTGAGAAGGAGGAAGATAAAATTATGGAAGATTATCAATTTTATAGTGTTGAAGAAGTTATGAAAATTTTAAAAGATAAGGAAAAATTGTTATATGTTGATGATGGATGTGATGAGGTAGTAATTAAGTTTGAAGATTTACCAGATGTTATAGTTGATATAAATACAAAAAGTGGAATGACAGATTTAAAAATATATGATTACCAAAATCCATCAATGACACCACTTGCAACTACAATGGGAATATTTTTAGATAAGTGTAATCCTGATTTAAGAGAAAAGATTATTGATAGACTTGTAAAATTACAACAAGGAGAAATTGAAGTAAAAGATTACAAAATGATAGATGAATACATACTTGAAGAAGCAAGAGATAAGTTGGAACAAGAGAAAAAAACAAAAGCAAAAAGAAATAAGGAGGCAAGATAGATGGAAGTTAAAATAAACAAAGATATTAGAGAATTTAGTGAGAGTATATTTTTTGGACTGTCTTTAAGGCAGTTCATTTTTTCTGTAATAGCTTGTATTGTTGCAGTTGTTTTATATTTTGCACTTAAACCATATTTAGGTTTGGAAACTTTATCGTGGGTTTGTATATTAGGTGCTGCACCTTTTGCTGTACTTGGATTTGTTAAATATAACGGAATGACAGCAGAAAAGTTTATTGTTGCAATAATAAAATCAGAGTTTTTGACACCTAAAAAATTAACATTTAAAGCAACAAATATATATGCCCAAAACTTTAAACCAACTATTGATAAAAAGTTAAAACAAAGTTTGCTAAAACCACAGAAAAAGAAGAAAGAAAAGAAAGATAAAAAGAAGAAAAAGGAGGTAAAAAATAATGAGAACTCTTAATAAAATTTTTAAATTAGATAAAGAAAAATTTAAAATACCGAGATGTGTTCAAGATATTATTCCAATAAAAGCAATATGGGAAGATGGAATTTTTCAAGTAAGTAAAAATAAATTTTCAAAATCATTTAAGTTTATGGATATAAATTATGCAGTTGCTAGTAAAGAAGATAAAGAGGCAATGTTTTTAGATTATTCTGATTTGTTAAATTCATTAGATGTTGGAGCAATAACTAAAATTACAATAAATAATAGAAGAATAAATAAATTAGATTTTGAAAAAACAATATTACTAGATGAAAGCAATGATGAACTTAATGATTATAGAAAAGAATATAATAAAATGCTTGTATCTCAAGCAAAAAATGCAAATGAGATAGTGCAAGAAAAGATAATAACAATATCTGTTTATAAGAAAAATGTCGAAGAAGCTCGAAATTATTTTAATAGAGCAGGTAGTGAATTGATAAGCAGATTTAATACATTAGGTTCAAAATGCGTTGAATTAGATGCAAAAGAAAGATTAAGAATAGCACACGACTTTTATAGAACAGGAGAAGAAACTTCTTTTAGGTTTGATATACACGAAACAATGAAAAAAGGTCATAATTTCAAAGATTTTATTTGTCCTGATACAGTAGAATTGGAAAGAGATTACTTTAAAATGGGAGATAGATATGGGAGAGTATTATTCTTAAAGGAATATTCTAGTTATATCAATGATGATATGGTAACAGAACTTACGGACTTAAATAAAAATATGATGTTATCAATAGATGTTATTCCAATACCAATGGACGAGGCAGTAAAAGAGGCAGAAAATCGTAGATTAGGTGTAGAAACTAATATTACAAACTGGCAGAGAAAACAGAATGCTCAAAATAATTTTTCTGCAATAATACCTTATGATATGGAACAACAAAGAAATGACTCAAAAGAAATGTTAGATGACTTGACTATTCGTGACCAAAGAATGTTTTTAGGAGTTATTACAATGGTAATAACAGAAGAATCAAAAGAAAAATTAGAAAGTGTGACAGATGCAATTTTAAAAATAGCTAGTAAAAATCTATGTCAGCTTGGAATATTAAGATTTCAACAATTAGATGGACTTAACACAGTATTACCGTTTGGAGTTAGAAAAATAGATGCAGTAAGAACTTTAACTACTGAAAGTTTAGCAGTATTTATGCCATTCAAAGTGCAAGAAATTAGGCACGAGAATGGTATTTTTTATGGTCAAAATGCTATTAGTAAAAATATGATTATTGCAGATAGAAGACAACTTTTAAATGGAAACTCATTCATTTTGGGAGTATCTGGTAGTGGTAAATCATTTGCAGGAAAGCAAGAAATAACTTCAATAAGATTACGAGATCCAAATGCAGACATTATTTTAATAGACCCAGAATCCGAATATGCACCACTTGTTAAATCTTTAGGTGGAGAGGTAATTAAAATATCAGCAGTAAGTAATAATCACATAAATGCAATGGATATGAACTCTCAATATGGAGATGGAGCAAATCCAGTAATATTAAAATCTGAATTTATATTATCTTTGTGTGAACAACTAATTGGTAGTGGAAATCTCGGTCCGAAACAAAAATCAATAATTGATAGATGTACGGCAAATGTTTATAGAGTATTCCAACAAGGAAATTATCAAGGAATACCACCAACTCTGCAAGATTTTAGAGAAGAACTATTGAAACAACCAGAAGATGAGGCAAAAGAAATAGCACTTGCAATAGAATTATTTACAAATGGTTCTTTAAATACATTTGCTATGAACACTAATGTAAATACATCTAATAGTTTAATATGCTATGATATTTTAGAATTAGGTAAACAATTACAACCAATAGGAATGTTAGTAGTATTAGATTCTATATTGAATAGAATTACTGCTAATAGAACAAAAGGAAAAAATACTTATATTTTCATTGATGAAATATATTTATTATTCCAATATGAATATTCTGCAAATTTCTTATTTACACTTTGGAAACGAGTTAGAAAATATGGAGCTTTCTGCACAGGTATAACACAAAATGTTGAAGATTTATTACAAAGTCATACTGCTAGAACTATGCTTGCAAATTCTGAATTTATAATAATGCTTAATCAAGCAAGTACAGATAGAATTGAACTTGCAAAATTATTAAATATATCTGATTTACAGATGAGCTTTATAACAAATGTAGGAGCAGGAGAAGGACTTATAAAAGTAGGTTCATCATTAGTTCCTTTTGTTAATAAATTTCCAAAAAATACAGAACTATATAGGCTGATGACAACTAAACCAGGAGAGTCTTAATGAATAAAATATATAGTTTGGTTTTAATACTACTAATAGTTATTTTAGCTATTAGTAGTTATTTTTTTATAAAAGAAATTGTAGAAAATAAGAAAGAAAATGAATTATTTGAAGAATTGCAGGAAGTAGTTCAGGAAGAAGAAAAAACGACCGCCCAAAATCAAATTACAGACAATTTTAAAAATGAAACAAGTAATTTATCATCTAAAAATGTTGGAAATTACAATTTAGAAAGCATTTTAAAAATAAATACAGACATAATTGGGTGGATTAAAATTGATGGAACAAATATAAATTATCCTGTTATGCAAAATGGAGATTTCTATCTTCATAGAAATGTTTATAAAAATTATTCAAGTAGTGGAACTCCATATTTAGCAGAGCATTGTAATTTGAAAACAAGTGATAACTTAATTATATATGGTCATCACATGAAGAATAGTACAATGTTTTCTAATTTAGATAATTACAAGAATTATAATTATTATAAGAACCACAAATATATTAAGTTTTATACATTAGAAGATAATAAAACTATTGAAAATGATTATGAAATAGTATTTGCATTTAAAACAGTTGCTTATTCTGATAAAGGCTTTAAATATTATAATTATACAAAGTTTTATGATGAAAATGATTTTAATTCATTTGTAGAAAAATGTCGAAATTATGAGTTTTACAATACAAATGTCAAAGTGAATTATGGAGATAAGTTAATTACATTATCTACTTGTGAATATTCGCAAAAGAATGGAAGAATGGTAATTATAGCAAAGAAAATATAAAAGTCTGGAGGTGGTATAAATGCCAGATATAAAGTTAAAAGAAAAAAGTATAATAAAACAATTAGATAAAAAAGTAGTACAAACACAAAACTTTAAAAACAATTTAGTAATTACAAAAGAACGATTAAATGAATTTACATCAAAAGAAGAAAATACTTCAGCAGAAAATTATGCAAGTAATCATATTCAAAATGATATAAGTTATCTATCAAGAAAAGGTGCAACAAAGAGTAATGAAATAGGGAAAAAATCATTAGAAAATACAAAACAGAATATCATAAAAAGTAAAGAAAAAATATCAAACATTAAATCTAAAATAAAACAGAAGAAAGCACAGCAAATTAAAAATGCAGTAAAAAAACGAACAATAAAGAATGGAACTCAAAAAAGCATTAAATATGCAAAGAATGGAGCTAAACTTACTAAAAAAGGAATAAAAACATCTGAACAAGTTGCTAAAAATAGTGCAAAAGTGGCAAAACAAAGTGTTAAAGCAAGTAAAAGAGCAATAATGATTGCTAAAAGAACAGCACAATTAACTATAAAAGCAGTTAAGGTAACTGTGAAAGCAACAATAGCAACAGTAAAGGCAATAATTGCTGCAACAAAAGCTATTATTTCTGCAATAGTTGCAGGAGGTTGGGTAGCAGTTGTAATTATTTTAGTAATAGCTTTAATTGGAGGATTTGTAGCTGCAATTTTTAATAGTGATGGGGATGCAGATTATGATACCTCACAAATTCCTAATAGTGAAATAGTATTAGTTGCAAAAGCACAGATAGGAAATGAGGGAGGAGATAAATTTTGGAAATGGTATGGATTTGAAGAACATGTACATTGGTGTGCTTGCTTTGTGAGTTGGTGTGCAAACGAATGTGGTTACATAGATAAAGGTATTATTCCTAAATTTGCAGGGTGTGTTAATGGAATAGAATGGTTTAAAGAAAAAGAACAATGGCACGATAGAGGAGAAAGCTATTATCCAATAGTTGGAGATATAATTTTTTTCGATTGGAAAGATGAAAATGGTAATCAAGATGGGACAAGCGACCATGTTGGAATTGTAACAAGAACAGATATTACAAATAGAAATATTTATACAATAGAGGGAAACACAAGTAACAAATGTGCTGAAAGAATGTACTCTTTTGATGATGTTCAAGTTATGGGGTATGGTAGTCCTAAATATGAATAAAAATAGTATCAAGTAAGGTATATAAAACTTTGCTTGATACTATTTATTTTTTTGCATTTTCATGATAAAATTTACAAAGTTAAAGAAAAAAGGAAGTGAGGATAAATTGAATGAAAAAGATATTATAAATCTAATAGAAATAACTTTAAAAGATAAATTAATTAAAAATTTAAATTATATTAGATATACTTTTTATGAGTTAAGAGTTAAATACAATTTATCCGAACAAGATACAGACAGATTTTTATACTTAATAAGAACTAAACTTGAAAATGAAAATTATAAGGTATATTTTACTGGAGCAAAATTTGTTTACAAAGATACAAATATATCAGTACAGCCTAATGAACTAATGATAGCAATAAAGGAATAAAACAATATAAGGGGAGAAAATGATGAATCTATATGAAGCTTTTAATACACAAGAAAGAGAATTAATTAGCAAAATTGAAAAAATTGAAAACAGAAATTATACTAAAGAAGAAATTAGTAGAATAGAAAATAAAGTAATAGAAGATATTATGAGCAATAGTAAGAAAAATATAAGTAGTGTACGAAATCAATATAATGGAATAATAGATAAATTAGAGAGTCTATAAAATTATGAAAGAGTTAGTACAAAACTAACTCTTTGTTTGATTTATAGCAATGATTTGCTGCATAATATATTTGTCGAGAATTTGACTTTGATGTAAGATTTTCTCATAAGGTGCATTTTGTTCAATTAATTTTGAAAGTTTTGCCTTATTCTTAAGAATTAATAAAGATACTTTAGAATCCATAAGAATCAACTCCTCAATTATAGTTTAACATAACTCTAACAAAAAAAGTGTTGAAATTTGTTGAAATATTCAAAAAATTGAATATTTTTTAATATTATGATAAAATATGCACAAATAGTAATTTGTTAGTGGATTAAATTTGCAATAATAAGTAAAAAATGGTATAATATAGGTATGATAAGTAAAAAGGCAAAGTAAATGAAAATTTACCCACGCAAAGCCAAAGGTCTAAAAGTTCTAAACGAACTCATGATAGCTTGGCTGCACGAAAGATAAGGGGGAATTTAATTATGAAAGCTAAAAAAATTATAAAGATTATATTATTAGTTTTATTAATTATAGTAGCATTATTCTTAATAAATACTTTTAGAAAATTTATAATTATTAAGAATCTTCAAGCAAAAATGTCTGAACTGACTTTAAGTACAAACTATCATATTGAATCAGAAGCAAAAGAAGAAAATGGAACTATTGTAACATTAAATTACTACAAAAAAGATAATAGACAAGCAATGCTTATGGAAAGAAACTTAAATGGTGAAACTAAAAAAATATCAATGTATAACAATGGAGAAAGAATAGACACATTTATAGAAACAGCAGAAGATAAGATAGTACAATTAGATACACCATCAATAATGGAAGTTAATTTATATAATTACTTGGAAACAGAGAATGATTGGCAAACATTTTTAGCAAGTATGTTTATTAAAGTAAAGAAGACAGAATACAAAGAAAAAGAATGTTATTTAATAACTAATTTCATAGCTACAATGTATATGCAAAGCTACGAATATGGAAAAGTATATATTGAAAAAGATACAGGTCTTTTCTTAAAATCAGTTATGGATGGCATTGTTACAGAAAGAAAATATGAATTTGATAATGTAGATGATAGCGTATTTATAGAACCTGATATTAGTCAATATACAATACGAGAAAATTAGAAAATGTTTTAAGAAGATGATAAATAAAATCATCTTCTTTTTGCATAGTTACCACAGCAATAAATTACAAGTTATAGATTAGTTTGAAATATAACTAATCTAATTTTTTTTAAAACTTTACCAAACAACTGTTTATAATATAAAAATTAAGTGATATAATTCAAGTAAAATTTATTTAAGGAGGTGGAACATGCAAAGGCAAAACATATATATAGCAATAGATTTAAAAAGTTTTTACGCTTCAGTAGAATGTCGTGAAAGAGGATTAAATCCTTTAACAACTAATTTAATAGTAGCAGATAGTAGTAGAACAGAAAAGACAAGTTATAGAGCAGATAGTTAGTTGCTAATTATATGCCAGTATGATAATATATGTAAAAATAGAGATTTTTTAGATAAATTATGGAAAATTTTCATAATATTTTTGTAAATTAAAAGGTTGTCTTGAAACAGGCAACCTTTTAATCATCTATATCCTCGAATAGTTTAGAATCGTAAAATTCTTTTAATGAGATTTTTAATGTTTTACAAATTTGATATATTACCATAGAACTTGGATTTTCAACTTTGCAATTAACAATATCTCTTAAAGTTGATGGAGGAATAGTGGAACTTTCAGCTAACTTATTTATTGTTATTTTTCTATCAGCACATAATTCTTCAATTCTTTGACTTAAAGCCTTTTTAAATAGCATTTTCAATCCCTCGCTTTCTCATAATATTTTACAAGAAAAGGCAAGAAAATATGCACGGATATCCGTTGACTTAATTTGCCTTAGATGGTATAATAGTTAATATCGAATTATTACGAAAGACAAGTAGTACAAATTATATAAGTGAGTGCTACTTTTTTTATAAAATATAACTTGGGGGAATAGCATACTATAAGGAGGAAATATAATGGAGCAAATATTTATGTTAGTATTTATGGTTATTTTAATTGGAATAGTTATTTATTTTGGAATAAAAGAAAATAAAGAGACTACAAAAGAAAATAATAAAATTGAAGAAGATCCAGATAGATTTAGTAAAAAAATTAGAGCAATAAAGGAAGAATACGGAGAATTTAATTATATTGAACAGCCTGTAATGAAAATAGGAGAATGGGAAAATGAGGTTAGGAAAAATATATCTTCAATAGTTGATACAAAAACTAAATATAGCTCAAATAAAGAATTGAGAATATTAGTAGGAGATTATAATAGAGCTTCTGTATCTAATACAACATCTGTATTAGAAAGTGTGGGATTAAATGTAACTATTGCTAATTCAGGTATTGAAATAATTGAAAGAATTAAAAATAATGAAAAATATGATTTGATAATAAGTAATAATATTTATGATTCTGGTCATTGTGATGGACCAGAAACTCTTATGAGATTAAGAGAAATAGACAAGTTTAATATTCCTGTTATTGTTTTAACTGTTTCAAAAGGAAAAAGAGATATGTTTGTTAATGGTTATGGATTTAATGAATATATGGAAAAACTTTTAACACAAGATAAAGTGATGGAAACATTACCAAAATTATTTAAAGATTTAGAATTTACAAAAATAGAAAGCAATAAGTCAGCATAAGACCTATTGCTTTTTTCTACCTAATAACTTATCTATTGAAAAAGGTTTATAGACAAGTGTTAAACTATACAAAAATGTTGTTGGTATTAAGTTTTTAGAATTTTCATAGTGTGCATAATTTGCTTGTGATGTATTGATTTTCTTTGCAACTTCTTCTTGTGTCATAGCATTTCTTTTACGAAGTATGCGAAGATTTTTTGATATTAAATCTATATCTATTTCTAATGGCAAATATGATTCATCATTTTTATTTGTTATACCAAACAAGTAATCAAGACTAAAGTTATAATGATTAGCATATTCAATTAATCTTCTTAATGGGATAGTATCTTTTCCAGTTTCCCAACCAGATATTGTAGTAAAGTTCAAATTAAAGAACTCTGCAATATCTTTTTGTTTTATATCAATATTTTCTCTACTATTTTTAAAGTTTTTAATTATCATTTTTTTCCCCCTATATAATTATTCCACTTACTAGGGCAAATATAATAATTCTAGGGGAAATAGACTATTACGAACAGAAAAAATTTGTATATTTGCACAATTCGACAAATTTTGCGATAGAAATATGATATATTTTTATTGAAATTACCAGAAAATATCGGAAAAAAGCATATTTTGATAGTTATAATCATTATATGAAATAGCATATTTCATATACTAAAATAAAAAAATTGACTTTTGTATATAAATTTAGGCATTTCATAAACTATTTAGTTTTTGTGTCAAAAAATGTGGTACTATGTCGATGAAATTAAAAACGAAAGAGAAATCCATCAGATTACCAATGATGTTTTTTTAAAATCAGGGAGGGATAAGATGGATTTTTATTTATTATATAAAAATAATTTAGAAAGCATACACTAACTTTTAAGGGTTAATTGTGTGCTTTTTTGTTTTTATATAAGACAATTCCATTCTATGTACTTATTAAGCATAAACATGCTGAAGGAAAAAAATTTTATGAGAGATTTTTTGGCGTAGCTGTATAGAAATGTTTATGTTCTAAAAATCTACGCATTAAGAGGTGTGTAGATTTGAGAATTGTCTTGATTGATTTCAATATAATTGCATATTTCAAAGTGAGTAGAAAAGATTTTATAGACTTTTCTGCTCATTTTGTGTTTTTAGCTCCTAAATGTAGAGGACCTCCTATTACTTGAATTAACTGAAATTTGAGTGAATAGGAGGTTTTTCTTATGTCTAATGAAGAATTAGAAGATGATGTTGTACTTGCAAAATTTATAAATTATATGCAAAAAGCACTTTATCACATGAGATTAAATTATTTTAGAGATTATGAGAGAATGAGAGATTATGAGGTTGAACTAGAAGAAATTGAATGTCCAAATTCAAAAGATGTTATAAATGAAGATATATCAAGTATAGGAGTTTTAAATGATACTGAAATTAAATTATTAAACCTATTATATACACAGAGATTAAGTTATAAGGAAATATCTGAAATAACAAATGAAAATATAGAAACTTTAAAGAAAAGGCGAACTAGAGCTTTAAAGAAACTAAAAAAGGTTATGGAGGAATGAGAAAATGCAATATAATACAGAGTTTTATAAATTATTAAGACAAGCTGTATATGATGATACAGCATTAGTAAGAGTATTAGACAAAATAATGAAACTTATAAATAGTAATTCTAAAGATGATGATGGGGAAATTAACGAGGATTTAAAGAGCGAATTGATTACATATTCTATTGAATTGATACGAAATAAAAAAATTTATAAAAAATTTGAAATTTGATGTCCACTTTTTCGATTTTTTTGTGCTGTTCATAGTAGAAGGGTTAAAAAACTTCTACTATGGTATGCACATTGAAAATTGAATAGATTTTATTAGAACGACAAGAACTACATTCTAGGTGGGTTAGCAACTATTTAGATATCTAATAAGAATGTTATCTTATTATGAAGTAGTTTGGATACTTTTGTATAGTCATAGAACGAGCGTAAAGTTATAGGAATAGACCATAATGTTTCTATAATGGTGCGTCCCACGCAATGAGTACAAACCAGAGTTCTGGGTGGTAGATAACCAATGTTGCTAGAAACAATAGCAATCTAATAAATGAATGGAACAATTAAAGCTAAAATAATTTAACTATTAAAATGGAGGCTAAAATGTTAGATATTATTTCAATGATTATAATATTATTCTTTTTAATGGGACTACCTATGATTTTAATAATTATAGGTGGCAGTAAAAGTAAGTCAGAACAAGAAAGAACTTATGAATTAGAAGAAGAAGCACAATACTGGAGAGATTATAAAAAAGAACAAATAAGAAAGAAAAAAATTAGAAAAATAAAAATTAGGAGGTTTTTCAAATGGGTAAAGAACTTTATACATGGGAACAAGTAAGAGCTTATGGAGAAATTGCATTACATAATTTAACAAAATCAGCAAATGAAATAAATATGAGAAATTTTAAAAAGTGCATAGATCCACTACAAACTTTATATGCAAAAGATGGAGTGGAAGGAATGGCAGAATATTTAATGAATAAATATGAAAAATAAATAATAAAGAAAGATGTTAGTTTTTTACTAGCATCTTTTTTGAAAGGAAAAGTTATGGAGGAAATTAATCAATTAGAATACAAACTAAAGAAAAGCAAAGAAAATTTACAAGCAGATATTGCAAATAGAAGAATTGATAAAATTGATAATATTAGTATAGATTCTAATACTTCATTAGAATCGAGAATACTTAATTTCTTTCAAAAGATTAAAAATCCCTATGCAATTAGAGTTGGAAATATAGTAGTGGAAATGGAGTTTTCAGATAATTCTAATATATCTCCAATGGAGTGTATAGACGCTACTTTAATAAATGAATACAAAATGAGAGAAATGTCAAATGTGTAAATTTTAGAATTAAGGAATTTTAGCAAAATAGGATAAAATCAAAGGTTATGCTACTATTTGGGTGTAGGAGGTTTTTGAAAATGAAAAGAGGTAGAAAAAGTAAATATGATATTGAAATAAATAAATCAAAAGTTTGGAATGTTGCCGTATATATTAGATTATCAGTTCAAGATGGAGATAAAGCAGAAAGTAATAGTGTTATCAATCAGAAAGAACTTTTAAATATGTATTTGGAACAAAATAAAGAACTTAATGTTAAAGAATATTATATTGATGACGGATTTTCTGGAACAACTTTTGATAGACCTGCTTTCAAGAAAATGATGAAAGATATAGAAAAAGAAATAGTAAATACAGTTATAGTAAAAGATTTATCTCGTTTTGGAAGAAACTATATTGAAGTTGGAAATAAGATAAATTCATTTATGAAAGATAATATAAGATTTATATCTGTTTGTGAAAAGATAGATAGTTATAAAGATAAAAAGTCAGTAGATGATATTATTTTTCCTTTAAAAAATATAATGAATGAAATGTATTGCAAAGATGTATCAGATAAATTGATAAAGACATTTGAGGTTATGAAAAAAGAGGGGAAATATATAGGAGGAATACCACCTTTTGGCTATATAAGAGATGAAAATAATAAACACAAACTAATAGTAGATGAGGCTTCAGCAAGTGTTGTAAGAAGAATATTTGATTTATGCGAATCTGGAATTGGTAATGTGTTAATTACTAAAGAATTAAATGAAAAAAATGTATTAACACCAAGCGAATATAATTGTAAGATTTTAAAAATTACATCATCAAGTAGTAAAGTTGCAAAACAATGGACAGCAAGTATTGTCGGAAAGATATTAGATAATAGAGTTTATTGTGGGGATTTAGTTCAAAACAAGACAAGAGGAATTAGTTATAAAGTACATAAGAGATTAAAAAACGATGAAGAAGATTACATTATAATTGAAAATGCACATGAACCAATTATAGAAAAAGAAAGATTTTTTAATATACAAAAAATAAGAAAAGATAGAAAGTTTAATTGGAACAGAAGAATAGAAAATATTTCTATATTTGACGGAATTGTATTTTGCAGTAATTGTAATAAGCCATTAGTAGCAACTATAAAAGAAAAAAGTATGATAAATAATACTGAAATTGATAAATATGTATTGGAATGTAAAGAATGCAATAATCAAAATGATAAACCTTATGTAATAGATGTGGACAAGTTAAAAATATGTATTTTTAGAAGTATTAAATATCATATAGATTTACTAAATGGATTTGAAAATGCAAGATTATCTGTTAAAGAAAATAAAGAATATGCAGACAAAATAAAAGAGAATGTTAAGAATTTAAAAAATAAATTAGAAAGACTTGATAAAGAAAGAACAAAATATTTCACAAAATTCAGAGATATGGAAATTGACGAGCAAGAATATATTGCTTTTATCAGAGAGAATGTTAAAGAGGAAGAAAATATAAAGGAACAAATTAAAAAAGAAAAAGCAAAGTTAATGGAGGCAAGATTAAGTTATAAGAATGTTGCTGAAAATAACTGGGTAGATACTTTAATGAAATATAAAAATCAAAGGAAGATTACAAAAGAAATGTTAAATGACTTAATAGAAAAAATTTATATCAATAATGATGGTAGAAAAATTAAATTAGTATTTAAGTATGAAGACGCTTTTAAATTAGCAATGGATTATTTGAAGATTGTAAAGGAAGGGGGAAATACTAATGCCTAGACAAAGTAAATATAATAAAGAAGAAAAAGATAATGTGAAAAGTTATCAATATAAAGCAGCAATATATATAAGATTATCAGTAGAAGATGGAGATAAAGAAGAAAGTAATAGTATAACAAATCAAAGAATGTTATTAAATCAATTTTTAAAAGATAATTCAGATATTGAAGTATATGATTATTATACAGATGATGGATTTTCTGGAACTACTTTTAATAGACCAGGATTTGAAAAATTGTTAGAAGACTTATATGAAAAGAAATTTAATACTGTTATTGTAAAAGATTTATCAAGATTAGGAAGAAACTATATTGAAGTTGGAAATTATATTGAAAAAGTATTTCCTTTATATAATATAAGATTTATTGCAGTTAATGACCAAATAGATAGCATAAAAAATCCTGAATCAGTTAATAGCATAATTGTACCTTTTAAAAATTTAATAAATGACGAATACTGTCGAGATATATCAAATAAAATAAAGGCAGTATTAAATGTAAAAATGAAAAAAGGGGAATATGTTGGAGCTTATGCACCTTATGGATATATCAAAGATCCAGATGATGTACACCATTTAATTATTGATGAAGATGCAGCAAAAGTCGTTAGAATGATATATGAACTTACTTTAAATGGATATGGAAGAACAGCAATAGCAAAAAAATTAAATGAATTCGGGGTAACTTTGGAG
>OMGL01000420.1_pt1 | contig 33251 bp, 33 predicted proteins | sample 1645831 | NCBI WGS metagenome assembly OMGL01 (sample SAMN00849301, study PRJEB25192) | human gut metagenome | reverse complement strand
CGGAAGCGGTACTGGTGCTGATTAAAAGCAATGACACCCACAACCACAGCGTGATATTCAACCGCGTGCGCGACCTGACGGCCGAAATCTGGTTTGGCCGCCGCCTGGGCCAGGAGGCCGCGCCGGCGAAGCTGGGCGTTGACCGTGCGCTGGCGTTTAGCGAAATCAACCAGCAGCTCTACCAGCTGCTTAACGGCCTCGACGTGCTCTATCACGCGCAGGGCGAATATGCCTACGCCGATGAGATTGTCTTCACCGCGCTGGATAAGCTGCGCAAAGGCTCGCGCCAGAACCTGTCCGCACCGGCCACGCTGACGGACTGGCGTCCGGTGGTGCATGAGATGCGCCTGTTCAAGTCTGAGGAAGAGCTAAATGTGATGCGCCGCGCGGGCGAAATCAGCGCGCTGGCACACACCCGCGCCATGGAGAAATGCCGTCCCGGGATGTTCGAATACCAGCTGGAAGGCGAAATTCACCACGAATTTAACCGCCACGGCGCGCGCTATCCCTCCTACAACACCATTGTCGGCGGCGGGGAAAACGGCTGCATTCTGCACTACACCGAAAACGAAAGTGCGCTGCGCGACGGCGATCTGGTGCTGATTGACGCCGGTTGCGAATATCAGGGCTATGCGGGGGACATCACCCGTACCTTCCCGGTGAACGGTAAATTCTCGCCGGCACAGCGCGCGATTTACGACATTGTTCTCGAATCCCTTGAGACAGCGCTCAAACTGTATCGTCCGGGGACTTCCATGCAGGAAGTGACCGGCGAAGTGGTGCGCATCATGATTACCGGTCTGGTCAGGCTCGGGATCCTGAAAGGGGATGTCGACACCCTGATTGCTGAAAATGCGCACCGACCGTATTTCATGCACGGCCTGAGCCACTGGCTGGGGCTGGACGTGCATGACGTTGGCGCATACGGCACCGACCGTTCGCGCGTGCTGGAGCCGGGCATGGTGTTAACCGTGGAGCCGGGTCTCTACATCGCGCCGGATGCCGACGTGCCAGAAGAATACCGCGGGATTGGCATTCGTATTGAAGACGACATCGTGATCACCGAAACCGGTAACGAAAACCTGACCGCCAGCGTCGTGAAAAACGCTGACGATATCGAGGCGCTGATGGCAGCGGCGCGCGCATGAGCGTGATTATCGTGGGCGGCGGCATGACCGGGGCCACGCTGGCGCTGGCCATTTCGCATATGACGCAGGGCCAGCTTCCGGTGCACCTGGTAGAAGCCGTTGCGCCAGAGGCGTCGAACCACCCCGGTTTTGATGCTCGCGCCATTGCGCTGGCGCAGGGCACCTGCCAGCAGCTTTCCCGCATTGGGATCTGGCAGGCGATTGCCGACCGTGCTACGGCGATCGGGACCGTTCACGTCAGCGATCGCGGCCATGCAGGCTTTGTCACGCTGGACGCGCAGGATTACCGGATTGATGCCCTGGGTCAGGTTGTTGAGCTGCACGACGTCGGATTACGTCTGTTCCGCCTGCTCCAGGACGCGCCGGGCGTTACGCTGCATTGTCCCGCGCGCGTGGCCAGCGTGAGTCGGAGTGACGCGTCGGTCAGCGTGACCCTGGAAAGCGGTACCGTCCTTGAAGGCCAGCTTCTGGTCGCTGCGGACGGTTCGCGCTCGTCGCTCGGCACCCAGTGTGGCGTGGAGTGGCGCCAGCAGCCTTACGGGCAGGTGGCGGTCATTGCGAACGTCTCTACCGCAGCTGAACACAACGGCAGGGCCTTTGAGCGCTTTACGCAGCATGGCCCGCTGGCGATGCTGCCGATGTCGGACGGGCGCTGTTCCCTGGTCTGGTGTCACCCGCAGGATAAGGCGGAAGAGGTTAAGGCCTGGTCCGACGAACGTTTTTGTACCGAGCTGCAGAAAGCCTTTGGCTGGCGGCTGGGGCGTATTACCCATGCCGGCAAGCGGACGGTCTACCCGCTTTCGCTGACCACGGCGTCTCAGTCTGTCTCCCATCGTCTGGCGCTTGTCGGTAACGCTGCGCAGACGCTGCACCCCATCGCGGGGCAAGGTTTCAACCTTGGCTTACGCGATGTCATGAGCCTGGCCGAATCTCTGGCGCAGGCGTGGGGCGAGCAAAAAGACTGTGGGGCCTATTCGGTGCTGAGTCATTACCAGAAGCGCCGACAGGCGGATAAAGAGGCCACCATCGGTGTGACCGATGGTCTGGTCCATCTTTTTGCCAATCGTTGGGCACCGCTGGTTGCGGGTCGCAACCTTGGACTGATGGCGATGGAACTATTCATTCCGGCACGCGACGTGCTGGCGCAGCGGACCCTGGGTTGGGTCGCGCGTTAAGGAGTTATCACCGTGCAAAATGTTGATGTCGCCATCGTTGGCGGCGGAATGGTTGGACTGGCATTGGCCTGCGGATTACAGGGCAGCGGCCTGCGCGTGGCGGTGCTGGAGCAAAAGCAGCCTCAGCCCGTTGCACCGGATGCGCCGCCGGAACTCCGCGTCTCGGCGATCAATGCGGCCAGCGAAAAGCTGCTGACGCACCTTGGCGTCTGGGCAGATATTGTGGCGCACCGCGCCAGCTGCTATCACGGCATGGAAGTGTGGGATAAAGACAGCTTTGGTCATATTGCTTTTGATGATGAAAGCATGGGCTATAGCCATCTGGGGCACATCGTTGAAAACGCGGTGATCCACCACGCGCTCTGGCAGAAAGCACAGCAGTGCAGCGACGTGACGCTGATTGCGCCTGCGCAGATCCAGCAGGTGGCGTGGGGCGAAAACGAGGCGTTTATCACCCTGCAGAGTGGCGACATGCTGACCGCGCGTCTGGTGGTCGGTGCTGACGGTGCCAACTCCTGGCTGCGTAATAAAGCCGATATCCCGCTGACGTACTGGGATTACCGCCATCATGCTCTGGTCGCGACGATCCGTACCGAAGAGCCGCACGGCGGCGTCGCGCGCCAGATTTTCCACAACGATGGCATACTGGCGTTCCTGCCGCTTGCCGATCCGCACCTGTGCTCAATTGTCTGGTCCCTGGTGCCGGAAAAAGCCCAGCAGATGCATGAGGCGACGCCGGAGGCCTTTAACCAGGCGCTGTGCGTGGCCTTTGATAACCGCCTTGGCCTGTGCACGCTTGAAAGCGAGCGTCAGGTATTCCCGTTAACCGGCCGCTACGCGCGCCAGTTTGCGGCGCACCGTCTGGCGCTGGTGGGCGATGCGGCGCATACCATCCATCCGCTGGCCGGGCAGGGCGTTAACCTTGGCTTTATGGACGCGGCGGAGCTGGTAGAAGAGCTGCGTCGCCTGCATCGTGAAGGCAAAGATATCGGCCAGCATCTCTACCTGCGTCGCTACGAGCGCAGCCGCAAGCACAGCGCGGCGATGATGCTGGCGGGCATGCAGGGCTTCCGCGAGCTGTTTGCGGGTGCCAATCCGGCGAAAAAACTGCTGCGCGACATTGGCCTCAAGCTTGCTGACACCCTTCCGGGTGTTAAACCCCAACTCCTTCGTCAGGCGATGGGTCTGAACGACCTGCCGGACTGGCTACGCTAATTTAGACCCCCGTCACACTTTATTTTCCCGGCCTCTGCGCCGGGGAAATTCCCTCGTTTGAAATATTCTAATTTCACGTCATTTTTCGCATTAGATAATCTAATGTCGTGTTTTTCTCGTTACAGAAATTCGGCCCGTTTTTCCGCACGAAATATCACCATGTGCTAAATCCTGTTAGATCATTGTTAATTTTGTGCGGGGTTAATCGCATTTTTCCAGTGGATAACTCTGTAGGCTTTTCAGCGTTTTTTGGTCATAAGCTAATGTGATGACCTGTTTTGCCTTATGGTTAACCGCCGTTTTCGGTGGTAAGTTCAGGTAAAAGAGAACGTTTGCGTCGGTGCCCGAACGCGGGGCCGATACCGGGTTTCACGGTGAATTTTTCAACGAGGACAAGATGGCTCAACAGACTCCTTTGTACGAACAACACGTGTTATGCGGCGCCCGCATGGTGGACTTCCACGGCTGGATGATGCCGCTGCACTACGGCTCGCAGATTGATGAGCACCACGCGGTGCGCACCGATGCCGGTATGTTCGACGTGTCCCACATGACGATTGTCGATCTGCGCGGTAGCCGCACCCGGGAGTTTTTGCGTTATCTGCTGGCAAACGACGTTGCCAAACTGAAGACGCCGGGTAAAGCGCTCTATACCGGCATGCTGAATGCCTCGGGCGGCGTGATTGATGACCTTATCGTCTACTACTTCACCGAAGATTTCTTCCGCCTCGTTGTAAACTCCGCCACCCGCGAAAAAGACCTCTCCTGGATCACCCAACACGCCGAACCGTATGCCATCGACATCACCGTCCGTGATGACCTGTCGCTGATCGCCGTGCAGGGGCCTAACGCGCAGGCGAAAGCCGCGTCTCTGTTCAACGATGAGCAACGTAAAGCCACCGAAGGCATGAAGCCGTTCTTCGGCGTGCAGGCGGGGGATCTGTTTATCGCCACCACCGGCTACACCGGTGAAGCGGGCTACGAAATTGCGATGCCGAACGAAAAGGCCGCTGATTTCTGGCGTGCGCTGGTGGAGGCGGGCGTGAAGCCTGCGGGCCTGGGCGCGCGCGATACGCTGCGTCTGGAAGCGGGCATGAACCTCTACGGTCAGGAGATGGACGAAGGCGTCTCTCCGCTGGCCGCCAACATGGGCTGGACCATCGCGTGGGAACCGGCTGACCGTGACTTTATTGGCCGTGAAGCGCTGGAGATGCAGCGCGAGAAGGGCACTGAACAGCTGGTTGGCCTGGTGATGAAGGAAAAAGGCGTACTGCGCGGCGAGCTGCCTGTACGTTTTACCGATACTGACGGCAATCCTCGCGAAGGCGTGATCACCAGCGGAACCTTCTCACCGACGCTGGGCTACAGTATTGCACTGGCACGCGTGCCGGCAGGCATTGGCGAAACGGCGGTGGTGCAAATCCGCAACCGCGAAATGCCGGTCAACGTGACCAAACCGATTTTTGTTCGCGCCGGTAAGCCGGTCGCCTAACTATTTTTATCAGGAGAACTTCAATGAGCAATGTGCCAGCAGAACTGAAATACAGCAAAGAACATGAGTGGCTGCGTAAAGAGGCGGACGGCACTTACACCGTCGGGATCACCGAGCACGCGCAGGAGCTGCTGGGCGACATGGTGTTTGTTGACCTGCCTGACGTGGGCACGACCGTGAGCGCAGGCGACGACTGCGCCGTGGCGGAGTCCGTAAAAGCGGCATCAGACATCTACGCACCGGTAAGCGGTGAGATTGTTGCGGTCAACGACGCGCTGAGCGACTCCCCGGAGCTGGTCAACAGCGAGCCTTATGAAGGCGGCTGGATCTTCAAGCTCAAAGCCAGCGACGAATCCCAGGTTGCCGCGCTGCTGGATGCGACCGCGTACGAAGCACTACTGGAAGACGAATAACGTTGTGCCGGATGGCGCTGCGCTTATCCGGCCTGGAGATCAACGTAGGCCCGGTAAGCGTTAGCGCCACCGGGCAACAGCGTTACAGATAACTACGATTCACTGCACGTTTCAGGAACCATCGCTCATGACACAGACTTTAAGCCAGCTTGAAAACCGTGGCGCCTTCATTGAACGTCACATTGGGCCGGATGCTCAGCAACAGCAGGAGATGCTGAAGACGGTTGGCGCGGATTCATTAAACGCACTGATCGGCCAGATTGTGCCAAAAGACATCCAGCTAGCCACGCCGCCTCAGGTGGGGGAAGCCACCACGGAGTTCGCCGCGCTGGCGGAGCTGAAGGCTATCGCCGGCCTGAACAAGCGCTATAAGTCTTACATTGGCATGGGCTACACCAACGTGCAGTTGCCGCCGGTGATCCTGCGCAACATGCTGGAAAACCCGGGCTGGTATACCGCTTATACGCCTTATCAGCCAGAAGTGTCCCAGGGTCGCCTGGAAGCGCTGCTGAACTTCCAGCAGGTAACGCTGGATCTGACCGGTATGGATATCGCCTCCGCGTCTCTGCTCGATGAAGCGACCGCCGCCGCCGAAGCGATGGCGATGGCGAAGCGCGTGAGCAAGCTGAAAAATGCCAACCGCTTCTTCGTGGCGGCTGACGTACATCCGCAGACGCTGGACGTGGTGCGCACCCGTGCGGAAACCTTCGGCTTTGACGTGATCGTCGATGACGCTGACAAAGTGCTGGATCACCAGGACGTCTTCGGCGTGCTGCTGCAGCAGGTGGGCACCACCGGCGAAGTGCACGACTACGGCGCGCTGATTGCCGAGCTGAAATCCCGCAAGGTTGTTGTCAGCGTTGCCGCCGATTTTATGGCGCTGGTGCTGCTGACGGCCCCGGGCAAACAGGGCGCGGATATCGTATTCGGCTCAGCACAGCGCTTCGGCGTACCGATGGGCTACGGCGGCCCGCACGCGGCGTTCTTCGGCGCGAAAGATGAATTCAAACGTTCCATGCCTGGCCGTATTATCGGCGTCTCCAAAGACGCTGCTGGTAATACCGCGCTGCGCATGGCGATGCAGACCCGCGAGCAGCATATCCGCCGCGAGAAAGCGAACTCCAACATCTGTACCTCACAGGTGCTGCTGGCTAACATCGCCAGCCTGTACGCCGTGTTCCACGGCCCGGCAGGCCTGAAACGCATTGCCAGCCGCATTCACCGCCTGGCCGATATCCTGGCCTGCGGCCTGCAGCAAAAAGGTCTTAAGCTGCGCCATGCCCACTACTTCGATACCCTGTGCGTGGACGTGGCGGACAAAGCCGCCGTGCTGGCACGCGCGGACGCGGCAAAGATCAACCTGCGCAGCGACATCCACAACGCCGTCGGCATTACGCTGGATGAAAGCACCACCCGCGACGATATCCTGAACCTGTTCAGCGTGCTGCTGGGTGACGCGCACGGTCTGGATATTGACGCGCTCGACAAAGAAGTTGCGCTCGACAGCCGCTCCATTCAGGACAGCATGCTGCGTAACGACGCCATCCTGACGCACCCGGTCTTCAATCGCTACCACAGCGAGACCGAGATGATGCGTTACATGCACTCTCTGGAGCGCAAGGATCTGGCGCTGAACCAGGCGATGATCCCGCTGGGGTCCTGCACCATGAAGCTGAATGCTGCAGCAGAGATGATCCCGATCACCTGGCCTGAATTCTCCGAGCTGCACCCGTTCTGCCCGCCGGAGCAGGCGGAAGGTTATCACGTGATGATTAACCAGCTTTCCGACTGGCTGGTGAAGCTGACCGGTTACGACGCGCTCTGCATGCAGCCGAACTCCGGCGCGCAGGGTGAATATGCCGGCCTGCTGGCAATCCGTCACTATCACGAAAGCCGTAACGAAGGCCATCGCGATATCTGCCTGATCCCAAGCTCCGCCCACGGCACCAACCCGGCTTCAGCCCAGATGGCGGGCATGGAAGTCGTGGTGGTCGCGTGCGATAAGAACGGCAACATCGACCTGGCTGACCTGCGCGCGAAAGCCGAACAGGCGGGCGACAAGCTCTCCTGCATCATGGTGACCTATCCGTCCACCCACGGCGTGTACGAAGAGACCATCCGTGAAGTGTGCGAAGTGGTGCACCAGTTCGGCGGTCAGGTATACCTCGACGGCGCGAACATGAACGCGCAGGTGGGCATTACCTCTCCGGGCTTTATCGGTGCGGACGTGTCGCACCTTAACCTGCACAAAACCTTCTGCATCCCGCACGGCGGTGGCGGCCCGGGCATGGGCCCAATCGGCGTGAAGGCGCACCTGGCACCGTTTGTCCCAGGCCACAGCGTTGTGCAGATCGAAGGCATGCTGACCCGTCAGGGCGCGGTCTCTGCGGCACCGTTCGGTAGCGCCTCTATCCTGCCAATCAGCTGGATGTACATCCGCATGATGGGCGCGGAAGGGCTGAAGCAGGCGAGCCAGGTGGCCATTCTGAACGCCAACTACATTGCGACCCGCCTGAAGTCTGCCTTCCCGGTGCTCTATACCGGCCGCGACGGTCGCGTGGCGCACGAGTGCATCCTCGATATTCGTCCGCTGAAAGAGCAGACCGGCATTAGCGAGCTGGACATTGCCAAACGCCTGATCGACTACGGCTTCCACGCGCCTACCATGTCGTTCCCGGTTGCGGGCACGCTGATGGTGGAGCCAACGGAGTCCGAAAGTAAAGCCGAGCTGGACCGCTTTATCGACGCGATGCTGGCCATCCGCATGGAAATTGACCGCGTGCAGGACGGCGAGTGGACGCTGGAAGATAACCCGCTGGTCAACGCTCCGCACACCCAGCACGAGCTGGTGGCCGAGTGGAACCACGGCTATTCCCGCGAGCTGGCCGTCTTCCCGGCAGGCGTGGCGAACAAATACTGGCCGACCGTGAAGCGTCTTGATGATGTCTACGGCGACCGTAACCTGTTCTGCTCCTGCGTGCCGATGAGCGAATACCAGTAACATTGCTGATGTAGTAACGTAGGCCGGGTAAGGCGAAGCCGCCACCCGGCTTTTTTATTGGGAGAAGAAAATGGGCATTGCACTTGTGACCGGCGCCAGCCGGGGCATTGGGAAGGCCACTGCGCTGCAGCTGGCCCGCGAAGGCTACACCGTGGCGGTGAACTATCATCACAACATTAAGGCCGCAACGGATGTGATCAACCAGATTGTTGAGGCGGGCGGTAAAGCCTTTGCCGTTCGGGCAGACATCAGTGATGAAGCTCAGGTGCTGGCGATGTTTGAAAGCCTCGATCGTGAAGGCGAGCCGCTGAGCGCGCTGGTCAATAATGCGGGGATTCTGTTTGAGCAATCCACCATCGAGAATCTCTCCGCTGAGCGTATTAACCGCGTCCTGGCGACCAACGTCACGGGCTACTTCCTCTGCTGCCGGGAAGCGGTAAAACGCATGTCCTTCAAACATGGCGGCAAGGGCGGGGCGATAGTGAATGTCTCTTCCGCGGCGTCCCGCCTGGGCGCGCCGGGTGAATATGTGGATTACGCCGCGTCCAAGGGGGCGGTGGATTCGCTGACAACCGGGCTGTCGCTGGAGGTGGCGGCGCAGGGCATTCGCGTCAACTGCGTCCGTCCGGGCCTGATCTATACCGATATTCATGCTTCCGGCGGAGAACCGGGGCGAGTGGATCGCGTGAAAGCGTTGCTGCCGATGCAGCGCGGCGGCCAGCCGGAAGAGGTCGCCCAGGCGATTGTCTGGCTGCTGAGCGAAAAGGCGTCGTACGTGACGGGGAGTTTTATCGAGTTAGCGGGCGGGAAATAAGCCGGGTGGCGGCTTCGCCTTACCGGGCCTACTGTTCGTGTAGGCCCGGTAACCGCAGCGCCACCGGGCAAAAAATCACAGCGCCTCGCCGTTGCTGGCAATCACGCCTTTATACCACTCGAAGCTCTTCTTGCGGGAACGCGACATGTCGCCCGTGCCGTCGTCGTGCTTGTTCACGTAGATAAAGCCGTAGCGCTTGCTGTACTGGCCGGTGGTGAACGACACGCAGTCGATACAGCCCCATGGCGTATAGCCCATCAGATCGACGCCATCGTGGGTGACGGCTTTGATCATCTCCTCCACGTGGGCACGCAGGTAGTCGATGCGGTAGTCATCGTTTATGCTGCCGTCTTCTTCCACCTTGTCGTAGGCACCGAAGCCGTTTTCAACGATAAACAGCGGCTTCTGGTAACGCTCGTACAGTTCGCACAGAGAATAGCGCAGGCCCACCGGGTCAATCTGCCAGCCCCAGTCGGACGCCTTCACGTGCGGGTTCGGCACGCTGCCTTCGAAGCCGGAAATGGCATCGCCGGTGCCGCCTTCCGCCTTCACCGCGTTGGTCATGTAGTAGCTGAAGCCCAGGTAGTCGCAGGTGCCTTCGCGCAGGATCTGCTCGTCACCCGCTTCCATTTTGATGGAGAAGCCACGACGCTCCCATTCGTTCAGCACGTAGGACGGGTAGTAGCCGCGCAGCTGGACGTCGGTAAAGACGTAGCGCTCGCGCATCGATTCCTGGGCGAACATCACGTCTTCCGGTTTGCAGGAGTACGGATAGAGCGCCACCATCGCCAGCATGCAGCCGACTTTCATCTCCGGGTTGATGCGGCGCGCGGCTTTCACCGCCAGGGCGCTGGCCACAAACTGGTGGTGCAGGACCTGGTACATGGTCTCTTCCGGATTTTCATGTTCCGTATAGACCACGCCCGAGCAGCAGTAGCCGAAGAGCGGGGCGCGCCAGTTACGCTGGTTGTTGATTTCGTTGAAGGTCATCCAGTATTTGACCTTGTTTTTGTAGCGCTCGAAGACCACTTCCGCGAAGCGTACAAAGAAATCGACCACTTTACGGTTGGTCCAGCTGCCGTACTCCTTCACCAGGTGCAGCGGCATTTCGAAGTGGGAGAGGGTGATCACCGGTTCGATGTTGTATTTCAGCAGCTCATCGAACATGTCGTCGTAAAACTTCAGCCCTTCTTCGTTTGGCTGCGTTTCGTCACCGTTCGGGAAGATACGCGTCCAGGCAATCGAGGTGCGGAAACACTTGAAGCCCATCTCGGCAAACAGCTTGATGTCTTCTTTGTAATGGCCGTGGAAATCAATCGCCTCATGGTTGGGATAGTATTTTCCCGGCACCACGTCCTGCGTGATTTCGCGCGGCACGCCGTGTGCGCCGCCCGTCAATACGTCGCAAATGCTTGGCCCTTTGCCGCCTTTGTTCCAGCCGCCTTCAACCTGGTGAGCGGCAACCGCGCCACCCCATAAAAAATCTTTTGGTAAGGTCAATTTTTTCATCGCTGCTATTCTCAATAAATGGCTTATTGGCATCGAGTCTAGCAAAGCGAAATTAAATGTCACGATATAACAAATTGGTCATAATGTGATTTGTCACATCAAAAAAACAGGATGTTTTATTCTGCAAGTTTCTTCGCCAGTTTACGGCCGAGAGATTCCAGAATATAGATGACGGGAATTTGCGTGGTGATATCGTAGACGCCTGCAATACGCGTCTGGGGAACGTGCCAGGAGAGATTAAAGTCCGCCAGTTTTGCGAGACGCGAGTGCTCGTGGCTGGTAATGGAGAGCACCTTGCAGTGATGCAGGCTAAACTGGCTGGCGAAGCGCAGGATCTCCTCGGTCTCACCCGAGACGGAGAGCACAATCGCCAGCGCATTTTTCGCCATGTCATTGGTGACCGGGAAATAAGGGTCATCAATATGGTTACTGAATTTTCCGATATTAGAAAAGAAACGTGCGCCATATTTTGCCAGCGAGCCTGATGTCCCTGCGCCGACAAATATAATGCGTTCCGACGATAAAATAATATCGACCGCACTATCTAATAACGCGTCGAACTCTTCATTATTTACGCTTTTAAAGAAGCTGATTATTTCGCTGGAGCCAAAATTCGCCTGCTGGGGCTCGTTTTGTTCAAGATAAAGCTTAAAGCGAACGCGAAACTCCGAGTAGCCTTCGCAGTTAAGCTTGCGGCAAAAGCGCAGGATGGTGGTCGTCGAGACACCCGCCGCATCCGCCAGCTCGCGGATGGTCATGTACATGACTTTGTCACGGTTTTTAATGACATAGTTGTAGACCATCATCTCCAGATTATTGAGACTGGCAATGGCGGAGTGGGTGAACATACTCACAGTGGCATAACTCTTATTCAGACCTCATGTATCCATCATAACATGCGGCCAGACGGCAGGATCCATTTTTATGCTCTTGATTCTTAATGGTTAAATTTTAATGTGAACAAATGTTAGGTGAAAAATTCATTTATACCTATGATTTTTAGGTATAAATCACTGATGTGAAATTATTTTAGCTAACAGGTGTTCACTGGAATCATTCTCAGTTAGCATAGTGATGCGATGAATAATCATCTTTTGTTTTCCCGGAGTTTTGTATGGTGAGTAGACCATTAATCGCACAGGGATATTCGCTGGCTGAGGAAATAGCCAACAGCATCAGCCACGGCATTGGCCTGGTGTTTGGGATTGTCGGTTTAGTGTTATTGCTGGTGCAGGCGGTAGACGCCAATGCCAGCGCGATGGCGATTACCAGCTACAGCCTCTATGGCGGGAGCATGATCCTGCTGTTTCTGGCCTCGACGCTGTATCACGCGATCCCGCATCAGCGGGCCAAGATGTGGCTCAAGAAATTTGACCACTGCGCTATCTACCTTCTCATTGCAGGTACCTACACGCCGTTTCTGCTGGTGGGGCTCAACTCACCGCTGTCGCGCGGGCTGATGATCGTTATCTGGAGCCTGGCGCTGCTCGGGATCCTGTTTAAGCTCACCATCGCGCACCGGTTTAAGGTGCTGTCGCTGGTCACCTATCTGACCATGGGCTGGCTGTCGCTGATCGTGGTGTACCAGCTGGCAATCAAACTGTCGATAGGGGGCGTAACGCTGCTTGCCTTAGGCGGCGTGGTGTATTCGCTCGGCGTCATTTTCTACGTCTGCAAGCGCATTCCGTACAACCATGCTATCTGGCACGGCTTTGTGCTGGGCGGCAGCGTGTGCCACTTTTTGGCGATTTATTTGTACGTGGGGCAGGTGTAGTTTTTCGTCGGGTGGCGGCTTCGCCTTACCCGACCTACGGGATAAGTAGGCCCGGTAAGCGCAGCGCCACCGGGCGATACAGCATCACTCTTCCAGAGAATACGGCAGCGGCTCGATGCTCAGTGTGTTCACATCGTCACGCACGCGGAACACGCTGTCCGCTTCCATGTCGTTGTTCATAACGGCCTGCACCAGAAGACGTCCATCATCCAGCTGTACGGCGGCTAATACGGTGCCGGTACGGCGCCAGTTTTCACCCATCTTCAGCTCTAAATCTTCACCCGCTTCAGGGACGCGGCTGGCATGGCCCGCCAGCGTCCACAGCGCGCGTTTGTTTGCCCCGCGGAATTTCGCACGCGCGACCATCTCCTGACCGGTGTAGCAGCCTTTTTTAAAGCTGATGCCGCCCAGTGCCTGTAAGTTCGTTGCCTGAGGAATAAACTGCGCGCTGTTTGCAGCGTCAATGATCGGCAGACCCGCTTCGATGTTCAGCGCCAGCCACTGCTGGCTGTTGTTAAGCTGCGCTTCGCCGCGCAGCGCTTCGGTCACGCGTTCGGCAGTTGCCGCATCCGTGACTAACAGAAAACGCTCCGCCGGATGTTCAAACCACAGGATTGAGGTGGCGCCTTCGCTGACGAGCGGCTTTTCGGCATCCGGCAGTTCGCTGAACAGGTTTTTCAGCGCCGCACGCGCCTGGAAGCCGGCCACACCCAGCAGGACATGTTCGTCGTCTGCGGCAATGGTGACTTTGGAAAAGACCGCGTATTTTTTCAGCTCTTTGAGCTGGGCGTCTCGCAGGCTGCGGCGCTCAATAAAGGCAAAGCCGTCCTGACGGCGGAACAGACGCAGGTTGCTCCACATTTTGCCTTTTGGATCGCAATGGGCGGCCAGCAGGTGCTGGTGTTCGGTCATCTGGCTGACGTCGGCGGTCACCTGGCCCTGCAGATATTTTTCGGCGTCGGCACCGGTGAGCGTTGCCAGCGCCCAGTCATCAAGAGAAATAAGCGTCAGCGGCAGACGCGCAGAGGCGGCGGGCTGGCGAGGAGAAAATGGTGTAAAGGCCATAACGATATCCTGAATTGCTTAACGCTTTGATAATGCCTAATGGTAAAAGAGCCTGCAGGCAATGCAAGCGCTTTCAACAGGCCATTTGTGCCATAAACCGGTTCTGCGTAGCGCCACGCAAAATAGTGTAATCCGCTGTGTTTGTAGGGATTATTCTGGAAGCCTGCTTGTTGATCGCAATATTCCAGTAATGAAACGGTCAAAAACACGTTACACTAGCTGGTGTCCCCGTAGAGAAATAAAGAACACCGAATGGGGTACCGACTGTGCCAAACGTAATGCAGGAAACTGAACATGGATATTAACAACAAGGCCCGTATTCACTGGGCGTGCCGTCGCGGCATGCGTGAACTTGATATTTCCATCATGCCTTTCTTCGAATATGAGTATGACACCTTAAGCGACGACGATAAGCGTCTGTTTGTTCGCCTGCTTGAGTCTGACGATCCGGATTTATTCAACTGGCTGATGAACCACGGCAAACCCGCCGACACCGAGTTGCAACGGATGGTGCAATTAATTCAAACACGGAATCGGGAACGTGGTCCTGTGGCAATCTGATCTTCGCGTCTCGTGGCGCTCGCAGTGGATGTCTTTATTGCTCCACGGTCTGGTTGCGGCCTTTGTGTTACTGATGCCGTGGCCGCTGAGCTATACGCCGCTGTGGCTGCTGTTACTGTCGTTTGTCGTTTTTGACAGCGTACGCAGCCAGCGTCGCATTAATGCCCGTCAGGGAGAGATCAAGTTACTGATGGATTCCCGCCTGCGCTGGCAGGGTAAAGAGTGGGATATTCTCGGTATGCCCTGGATGCTCAACTGCGGCATGATGTTACGGCTACGCAAGGTGGACGGCGGGCGTTGCCAGCATCTTTGGCTGGCGGCTGACAGTATGGATGCTGCCGAGTGGCGAGACCTGCGCCGGATGCTATTGCAACAGACGACGCAGGGGTAATACGCGTTAGCTAAACTTTTCTGCCATTTCGCCGAGAATCTGCTCGCACCAGGTCTGCAGACGTTCATCGCTAAGATCGTACTGGTTGGTTTCATCCAGCGCGAGCCCAACAAACAGCTCGCCGTCGGCAATAATCGGTTTTTTACTGGTGAACTCGTAACCTTCGGTTGGCCAGTAGCCGATGAACGACACCCCTTTCGGCGCGAGCTTGTCGTGCAGCATGCCGAGTGCGTCCAGGAACCATTCCCCGTAACCCAGCTGATCTCCCATGCCGTACATGGCAATGATCTTGCCGTCGAGATTGACTGAATCGAGTTGATCCCAGATGGCTTCCCAGTCTTCCTGTATCTCACCAAAATCCCAGGTTGGGATGCCCAGGATCAGCACATCGTACTGTTCCATCAGCGCGACCGCGTCATCTTTCAGGTTATGCAACGTCACCAGTTCCGGGCCAATGATGTCGCGAATTTTCTCTGCCGCCATTTCGGTGTAGCAGGTGCTGGAACCATAGAACAGACCAATATTCATCGCGTAACTATCTCAATTCATGCTTTGACTTTGCGCGTAGTGTACCAGAAACCGGTCACAATCAGGCATAATGGCCTGACTGCAGAATCAAAGGGGCTGATGTGGAAAAGGATCTCGCACTCGTTGAACAGTTTCTCGACGCGCTGTGGCTGGAAAAAAATCTGGCCGAGAATACGCTCAGCGCCTACCGGCGCGATCTTACCATGCTGGTGGAGTGGCTGGCCCGTCGGCAGCTCTCGCTGGCGAGCGCGCAAAGCGACGACCTGCAGGCGCTGCTCGGTGAACGTGTAGAAGGGGGCTACAAAGCCACCAGCTCTGCACGCTTGCTCAGCGCCATGCGTCGGCTGTTCCAGCATCTCTACCGTGAGAAGATCCGCGAAGACGATCCCAGCGCGCTGCTGGCATCCCCGAAACTTCCGCAGCGGCTGCCGAAAGATCTCAGCGAAGCACAAGTTGAGAGATTATTACAGTCACCGGCTGTTGACCTGCCGCTGGAGTTACGCGATAAAGCCATGCTTGAGCTATTGTATGCTACCGGCCTGCGCGTTTCGGAGCTGGTTGGCCTGACGATGAGCGACATCAGCCTGCGTCAGGGCGTGGTGCGCGTCATCGGTAAAGGAAACAAGGAAAGGCTGGTTCCGCTGGGCGAAGAGGCGGTTTACTGGCTGGAAACGTATCTGGAGCATGGTCGCCCGTGGCTGCTCAACGGCGCGTCTATCGACGTTCTGTTTCCGAGCCAGCGCGCACAGCAGATGACGCGGCAAACGTTCTGGCATCGCATCAAGCATTACGCCACACTGGCCGGTATCGACAGTGAAAAGCTATCGCCGCACGTATTGCGTCATGCCTTCGCGACGCATCTGCTCAACCACGGCGCGGATTTACGCGTGGTGCAGATGCTGCTGGGACATAGCGATCTTTCCACGACGCAAATTTACACCCATGTCGCGACGGAACGCCTGCGGCAGCTACACCAACAGCACCACCCTCGTGCGTGAGTGCCGACGAATTGTAACAGGATCAACTATGAAAAAGAGTTTCGCGCTGTTCACCCTGCTGGCAGCCTCCTTCACCGGTTTCGCCCATGCTGACGACGCCGCTATCAAACAGTCGCTCGCTAAGCTTGGCGTCACCGGCAGCGATATTCAGCCAGCACCGGTCGCCGGGATGAAAACGGTACTGACCAACAGCGGCGTGCTGTACGTCACCGAAGACGGTAAACACATTATTCAGGGGCCAATGTACGACGTGAGCGGCGCGCAGCCGGTCAACGTGACCAACCAGCTGCTGATGAAAAACCTGAACGCGCTCGAAAAAGAGATGATCGTCTATAAGGCGGCGCAGGAAAAACACGTTATTACCGTCTTCACCGACATCACCTGCGGCTACTGCCACAAGCTGCATGAAGAGATGAAAGACTACAACGCGCTGGGTATTACCGTGCGCTATCTGGCCTTCCCGCGCGCGGGCGTGCAGAGCCAGCCGGAGCAGGACATGAAGGCCATCTGGTGTGCAAAAGACCGCAACAAAGCGTTTGACGACGCGATGAACGGCAAAGGCGTTAAGCCGGCCTCCTGCGACATTGATATCGCTAACCACTACGCGCTGGGCGTGCAGTTTGGCGTGAGCGGTACGCCAGCGATTGTCCTGAGCAACGGGTACGTCGTTCCGGGCTATCAGGGACCAAAAGAGATGAAAGAGTTCCTCGACGCGCACCAGAAACAGGTTAGTGGTAAATAATCCGCGTGAAAGCCCCGATAAAATTGCGCCGCCGCGAGGCGGTTGAACCGGTTGATTTGCCGGACGATCTCCCGCCGCTGCTGAAGCGTCTCTACGCCAGCCGCGGCGTGCGTCGTGCTGAGGATCTTGAACGCAGCGTGAAAGGGATGCTGCCCTGGCAGCAGCTGAACGGCATCGAAAAAGCCACTGAAATGCTCTACCACGCCCTGCGTGAGGGCACGCGCATCGTGGTGGTAGGGGATTTCGACGCTGACGGCGCCACCAGCACCGCGCTGAGCGTGCTCAGCCTGCGCGCGCTGGGCTGCGATAACGTCACGTATCTGGTGCCGAACCGTTTTGAAGACGGCTACGGACTCAGCCCGGAAGTGGTCGATCAGGCCCACGCCCGCGGTGCTCAGATGATCATGACCGTCGATAACGGGATCTCTTCCCATGCGGGGGTCGATCATGCCCACGCGCTGGGGATCCCGGTGCTGGTTACCGATCACCATCTCCCCGGTGAAACGCTGCCTGCCGCCGAGGCGATTATTAACCCCAACCTGCGCGACTGTGATTTTCCGTCGAAATCCCTTGCGGGCGTAGGCGTGGCGTTTTATCTGATGCTGGCGTTGCGTACCCTGTTGCGCGACAAGGGCTGGTTCGACTCCCGCGGCATTGCCGTACCGAACCTGGCCGAATATCTCGATCTGGTAGCATTGGGTACCGTCGCTGACGTGGTCCCGCTCGATACCAATAACCGTATTTTGACCTGGCAGGGCTTAAGCCGTATTCGGGCAGGCAAGTGCCGTCCGGGGATCAAGGCGCTGCTGGAAATCGCCAACCGCGACCCGCTCAAGCTGGCGGCAAGCGATTTGGGCTTTGCCCTTGGGCCGCGCCTGAACGCGGCCGGAAGACTGGACGATATGTCCGTTGGCGTCGCGCTGCTGCTGTGCGACAACATCGGTGAAGCGCGCGTGCTGGCCAACGAGCTGGACGCCCTGAACCAGACACGTAAAGAGATTGAGCAGGGGATGCAGGCCGAAGCGCTGACCCTGTGTGAAAAACTGGAGCGCAGCGGCGATACGCTGCCGGGCGGCCTGGCGATGTACCATCCCGAGTGGCATCAGGGCGTGGTCGGCATTCTGGCGTCGCGCATCAAAGAGCGCTTCCACCGCCCGGTGATCGCCTTCGCCCCCGCGGGCGACGGCACGCTGAAAGGCTCTGGCCGCTCGATTCAGGGTCTGCACATGCGCGACGCGCTGGAGCGTCTCGATACGCTGTATCCGGGCCTGATGATCAAGTTCGGCGGCCATGCGATGGCGGCTGGCCTGTCGCTGGAAGAGGCGAAATTCGACGAGTTCCAGCGCCTGTTCGGCGAGCTAGTCACCGACTGGATTGACCCGGCCCTGCTGCAGGGGGAAGTGGTGTCCGATGGCGAGCTTTCACCGCTTGAGATGACGATGGACGTGGCGCAAATGCTCCGCGATGCCGGTCCATGGGGGCAGATGTTCCCGGAGCCGTTGTTCGACGGCCGTTTCCGCCTGCTGCAACAGCGTATCGTCGGTGAACGTCATCTGAAGGTGATGGTTGAACCGGTCGGCGGCGGCCCGCTGCTGGACGGTATTGCCTTTAACGTTGACACGGCGGTATGGCCGGACAACGGCGTGCGCGAGGTCGAGCTGGCGTACAAACTGGACATCAACGAGTTTCGCGGTAACCGCACCCTTCAGATCATCATCGACAATATCTGGCCAATTTAGCGGCAGTAATCTCTATAAAAAAGGGCGTGGATTCGGTACAATCCCGCTCTTATCACCGCATTTTGACAAGTCCATAAAAGAAAACAGACCATGTTTGAAATTAATCCGGTAAAAAACCGTATTCAGGACCTCACGGAGCGCTCTGACGTTCTTAGGGGGTATCTTTGACTACGATGCCAAGAAAGAGCGTCTTGAAGAAGTAAACGCCGAGCTGGAACAGCCGGACGTCTGGAACGAACCTGAACGCGCACAGGCGCTGGGTAAAGAGCGTTCCTCTCTCGAAGCTATCGTAGATACGCTGGATCAAATGGCCCAGGGGCTGGAAGATGTTTCCGGTTTGCTGGAGCTGGCCGTCGAAGCCGACGACGAAGAGACCTTTAACGAAGCCGTGGCAGAACTCGACGTGCTGGAAGAGAAGCTGGCGCAGCTTGAATTCCGTCGCATGTTCTCCGGCGAATACGACAGCGCTGACTGCTATCTTGATATTCAGGCAGGTTCTGGTGGTACCGAAGCGCAGGACTGGGCCAGCATGCTGACGCGTATGTATCTGCGCTGGGCCGAAGCGCGCGGCTTCAAAACCGAAATTATCGAAGAGTCAGAAGGTGAAGTGGCCGGTATTAAATCCGTGACCATCAAGATCATCGGTGATTACGCCTACGGCTGGCTGCGTACCGAAACGGGCGTTCACCGCCTGGTGCGTAAGAGCCCGTTCGACTCCGGCGGCCGTCGTCATACCTCCTTCAGCTCCGCGTTCGTTTACCCGGAAGTTGATGAAGATATTGATATCGAAATTAACCCGGCGGACCTGCGTATCGACGTTTACCGCGCATCCGGCGCGGGCGGCCAGCACGTTAACCGTACGGAATCTGCGGTGCGTATTACCCACATTCCAACCGGGCTGGTCACGCAATGCCAGAACGACCGTTCCCAGCATAAGAACAAAGACCAGGCCATGAAGCAGATGAAAGCGAAGCTTTATGAGCTGGAGATGCAGAAGAAAAATGCTGAGAAACAGGCGATGGAAGACAACAAGTCTGACATCGGCTGGGGCAGCCAGATCCGTTCTTACGTCCTTGATGACTCCCGCATCAAAGACCTGCGTACCGGGGTTGAAACCCGCAACACGCAGGCGGTGCTGGACGGCAGCCTGGACCAATTTATCGAAGCAAGTTTGAAAGCAGGGTTATGAGGAACCAACATGTCTGAACAACAAGCACAGGGCGCTGACGCGGTAGTCGATCTTAACAACGAACTGAAAACCCGCCGCGAGAAGCTGGCAGCGCTGCGCGAGCAGGGCGTGCCGTTCCCGAACGATTTTCGTCGTGACCACACCTCAGACCAACTGCACGCTGACTTCGACGCGAAAGAGAACGAAGAGCTGGAAGCGCTGAACGTTGAAGTGGCCGTTGCAGGCCGCATGATGACCCGTCGTATCATGGGTAAAGCCTCTTTCGTGACCCTGCAGGACGTTGGCGGCCGCATTCAGCTGTACGTGTCCCGTGACGATCTGCCGGAAGGCATCTACAACGAGCAGTTCAAGAAGTGGGACCTGGGCGATATCCTGGGCGCAAAAGGTAAACTGTTCAAAACCAAAACCGGTGAACTGTCTATCCACTGCACCGAGCTGCGTCTGCTGACCAAAGCCCTGCGCCCGCTGCCGGACAAATTCCACGGCCTGCAGGATCAGGAAGCGCGCTACCGTCAGCGCTACCTGGATCTCATCTCTAACGATGAATCCCGCAAGACCTTCAAAATTCGCTCCCAGATCATGGCCGGTATCCGCCAGTTCATGGTGAACCGCGACTTTATGGAAGTGGAAACACCAATGATGCAGGTGATCCCGGGCGGCGCGTCTGCGCGTCCGTTCATCACCCATCACAACGCCCTGGACCTGGACATGTACCTGCGTATCGCGCCGGAACTGTACCTGAAGCGTCTGGTGGTTGGTGGTTTTGACCGCGTGTTCGAGATCAACCGTAACTTCCGTAACGAAGGGATCTCCGTTCGTCATAACCCAGAGTTCACCATGATGGAACTCTATATGGCGTACGCGGATTACAAAGATCTGATCGAGCTGACCGAATCCCTGTTCCGTACCCTGGCTCAGGATATTCTGGGCACCACGCAGGTTCCTTACGGTGAAGAAGTCTTCGATTTCGGCAAGCCGTTCGAAAAACTGACCATGCGCGAAGCGATCAAGAAGTACCGTCCGGAAACCAACATGGCCGATCTGGATAACTTCGATTCTGCGAAAGCGATCGCCGAAAGCATCGGTATCAAGGTTGAGAAGAGCTGGGGTCTGGGCCGTATCGTGACCGAGATCTTCGAAGAAGTGGCCGAAGCGCACCTGATTCAGCCGACCTTCATCACCGAATACCCGGCGGAAGTCTCTCCGCTGGCGCGTCGTAATGACGAGAACCCGGAGATCACTGACCGCTTCGAATTCTTCATCGGCGGCCGTGAAATCGGCAACGGCTTTAGCGAGCTGAACGATGCGGAAGACCAGGCTCAGCGCTTCCAGGATCAGGTTGACGCGAAGGCGGCAGGCGACGACGAAGCGATGTTCTTCGACGAAGACTACGTGACCGCGCTGGAGCACGGTCTGCCACCAACGGCGGGTCTGGGAATTGGTATCGACCGTATGGTGATGCTGTTTACCAACAGCCACACCATCCGTGACGTGATCCTGTTCCCGGCGATGCGCCCGGTGAAATAAGGCGTTAAGATGTAAAAAAAAGCCCCGAAAGGGGCTTTTTTATTGCGCCGCGAAGGCTATGAGTTTTTCGCGGGCGGTCGTCGCTTCCATGACCATCCACGGGCTGAAGGCCCAGGGCGTCGCGTCCAGCGCACGGAATAGCGCATCAAGCTCAACCCACTGATAGTCCATCACTTCATCTTCGTTTATCGTCACGTCATTGGTGATGCGGGCGGCGAACACCGGGCAAATTTCGTTTTCCACGATCCCGGACGGGTCGGTTTCCCGATAGCGAAATTCAGGGGCGACGGCGGTGATATCGGTCAGTTCTGCGCCCACTTCGAAGCGGCAGCGGCGGATTATCGCCTGGACTGTCTCTTCACCCGACTGCGGGTGGCCGCACACGGAGTTGGTCCAGACGCCGGGCCAGGCTTTTTTGCTTAAGGCGCGTCGGGTGATCAGACATTCGCCTTTTGCGTTAAAAAGCCAGGAAGAGAACGCCAGATGCAGCGGGGTGTGTAACGTGTGCGCGGCATACTTTTCCTGAGTGCCAATCACCATTCCCTGGTCGTTTACCAAAATAACGTGTTCTTGAATACTCATTGATGCTCCAGTGCCAAATTGCCGAGTGGTTCAGCACCATCAGCCGAAGCATTATACTGCATTCTTATACGAACGGTTTGGCTCGTAGAGCGGAAAAGGGCATGACCCCTGTTCGTTTTGGCTGTTATCATAGTGCGCCATTCACGCTGACCGAGGATCTGTTTTGTTTGCAGGAAGCCTGACGAGAAAACCCCTTACCGCTATTTTTTGCCTGACGCTGACGCTATTACTGGTGGGCTGTTCAGGGAGCAAATCTTCGGATACGGGAAGCTATTCCGGTTCGGTCTACACCGTCAAACGCGGGGACACTCTGTACCGGATTTCGCGCGCAACGGGAACCAGCGTGAAGGATCTGGCGCGTCTGAATAACCTTTCTCCGCCCTACACCATCGAGGTGGGGCAGCAGCTGAAGGTTAGCGGCGGATCGTCCTCCGGTAAAAAATCCTCTTCGAAAGGCAAAACCGCCAAAGTGACGCCGTCCTATCAGGTGCCACAATCGTCATGGCCGCCGGTTGGACAGCGCTGCTGGATTTGGCCTGCCAGCGGTAAAGTGGTCGCCCCTTACTCACTCTCTGAAGGTGGCAACAAGGGTATTGATATCGCCGCTGCGCGCGGTACGCCGGTTTATGCCTCCGGCGCCGGGAAGGTGGTTTATGTGGGGAACCAGCTGCGCGGCTACGGTAACCTGATCATGATTAAGCATGGCGAAGACTACATCACGGCCTATGCGCACAACGACACGATGCTGGTCAACAACGGGCAGAACGTCAAAGCCGGGCAGAAGATTGCCACCATGGGCAGTACCGGTACGGATTCAGTGAAGCTGCATTTCCAGATTCGCTACAAGGCGACGGCCATCGATCCGCAGCGCTATCTTCCTGCGCCCGGCAGCAAACCGAAGTGCTAAGTGATTATTTAATCGCCGGTTAGTTGTGAAGAGGCTTGTATGAAGGTGCGTAAGGTCTATAATGCCTTACGCACCTCAAAGCGGGCGTAGTTCAATGGTAGAACGAGAGCTTCCCAAGCTCTATACGAGGGTTCGATTCCCTTCGCCCGCTCCAGAATTCCCCTAACGTATTCATTCCACTATCTTTTTCTAAACCATACGTGACGGCGCTCGTGATCCTCCTACAAAGGGGTCATACAGCCGATGGCGCAGCGTGATAATCTATATCGACGTCCAAGTGGTATCTATGTTCTGCGGATCACCGTTCCGGTTCGTTATCGCGCCCTGATAGGGCAGCGTGAAATTCATGCATCTATCAAGGCGTCATCGACGCGCGGCGCAGACATAAATCGTAAGATGTGCCAAACGCACCAGGAAGCTATGTGGCGCTTTTTTTATTAAGGGTAGTATTTTCATAGTGCCAAATTTTGAGGCGCTTAAAATGCGTCTGGTGAATCCATATAACCTACGATTGCACCCGCAGCCCTTCCACGTTTCTAGTTGGTAGATTCATCACTGTTTTAATGCTGGTCTCTATGCTGCCAACGATGTTTTCGCGTGGACCGCTGTGCCAGTCATCGCTTGCGTAAAAAGCATTGAGAGCCGCAGCCATTTTTCAGCGCTGTCAAAGGTGCGAATGAGGTAGTAGCAATCCGGGTCATGAAGCGAGTTGCCAAACGAAACAACATCGATCCCATGGCGGCGGTATAAAGTGTCTGCTGAACTGACCGATAAACTAGTTACACGGATTGTTACGACCTGACATTGTAACCTTTCATGCATGGTGCTCGGGTCAATAAAACACATCTTACTGGGTTCGCTTGATCAGGATTTTTTGCCATGAATAAAAAGTTTATTTTTTTGTTGCTGTCCATTATCTCCTCTCCAGGTTTCGCCGTTAGCATACCTGACCCGGTTCCTTCAGATGCTTGCCATTTTCTTTCAGGAATGCCATTCATTAAAACTCCGTCAACCTATAAACCATATGCTGAAGGCAGCGAAGACTATACGTGCGGAACACCCTATTTTGAGATAGAAACGCCGAATAGTAGCGACACTATGAACAATAACATCGCTTACTACGTATCAGGTAATCAGGACAAAACAAAGAAATTGATGCTCATCCTTAATATGAATAATCAAGAGCCAAATGCCATCAAAATTGCCCGAGGTTATTTTATAAACGGTTCATTTGAAATAATGAAAAAGATGTTTCCTCATTCTCCCGGAAAAATTGCCGACATTGTTGGTTTACTCAGTGATGGGAAAGAAGGTGAATGGAGCGTCGATGGGTGGAAAGTATCTTCAGTAAAAAAAGTCTGGCCTACTGGTAGAGGTTATGAACTTCGTTTCATCGTGACATTTGGCTGATTGTATAGGTGATGACATGCGCATTTAACCCGCCAGGAAGCTCTCTGGCGAGTTTTTTAAAGAAGGTAGTGGAAATCATGGCGCGGAATTTGCGGCGCTCTCATAGAGTTGCTAGCGTAGCCAAGTGAAACAGGTTGCTTTCGAATGCAATAAAAATGCCGTGTGATAACTTGTCATAACTATCATTATGCGGCCACACATAATCCCAGATATAAAAGCTCAAAAACTTATCCGGTAAGTTTTTGAGCTGATGGCTGTTACCAGTCTTTTGCAGCAGAGCTACTTTCAGTCACGATCTCGCGTTTGTATTGTTCCACAATATCATTCAACGCTTTTTTAGCTTTTGCTTGTCCACCAACAGTCATATTTGGCGAATCTATGGCAGGGAACGCAATCCCGCTGGTTACATGGGCTGGACGATAAATGTGGATATCATCAAAGGTGATGCGAGCTTTATCATCCTTTGTGTCGATTTTCATAGTGAATTTATATCGAACATCTTCATTAGCTAAGCAATCATTAAAACCGTCACATGGGTATTTAACATTCCCCTTGCCAACAATCGAACCTTCTTCTTTATCGGCATATTGGATTACGCTGTTAGAATCAGTGAAGGCCTTTGCAACCCAAATTTTGGAACTACTGTAAAGTGCATCCTTTTTAACCCCGGGAACGTTAACAACACTGACTATACTACCCAGCGGTTGTTTAGCTGCTTCCATATCTGGTGAGGTCACACAACCTGTCAACACAGTAATACTGGATACAACCAAACTGGCTAAAACAGTTTTCATCATTACTTTTTTCATTCGATTTGTCCTTATCGCATTTTTATTAAGTGCAGTAAGTAAATATGGTGCGGAATGAAGTTGGTTTCTCAAAACCGCAGGAAAGGTCTCGCTTTTCTATTATCACCCGTAGTGGATATAGGCAAAAACAGCGACAGCAACGAGCGCGCCAAAACGTAATAATCCTTTACGATGCTTGGTTAACCATTTCCGCTCGTAACGCAACGGCGTGTAGAAAGGTGTTACCCATTTAAGAAACTCTGCATTGAGGTTGTCCAAAGACTCTTTGGGCCCTTTAAGATTGCTGCCGACAATGTATTGGCGTCTTATCAAATCGATACGGCAGTTACCGATGTGTTCCCTTTCAGTTGTAAGCTCAGATTCATCAACGAAATCAAAGGACTCTACGAGAATTTGGTGTGCTGCCTGCAGATCTTTATGGGTGACAAAAGCATCACAGGTGATCAGGTCGCCTTGAGAGGTGAATGTCAGGAGATCAATCCCGTGAGTTGCTTGTAAATTATCGATTAGTTGTTGTCTGATGGCTCTATCAAATGGTCGGATGTATCCCCATTTCGGATCGATATCTCGACCATACTCCTCATAGCTGAAAAACTCGCCTTCAAGGGAAATCCCACCCCAATCAAAGCGCACATAACAATCCGGTTGGGCTTGGTAATAATTGGATACTGGCATAAGCTTCCTTGAGAAAGGAGATCAGAAAAATCCTAAGTAGTTAATTGAACTATGCGGGAGAGAATTTTTCAACAATGTTTATCTGCAAGTATAAGGATGATTTTGCCACCTCCGAAGTTTTTGGACGTAATGCCTGAGAGGGGGCTTCCAAATCTAGGAGGTTCACTTTTCCGCGCACAGCATATCTGGCTGCATTTGCACCTCGAACACGTTGAACGTTAGCAGCTTCTGGTTCGTGTTTGGTTGTTACGCAGGTGAGGTAAAAACGGCAGGTTTACTTTTGACGGGAACGCCATAAGACACCAAACAGCAGAGAAGTGTAATTGTTAAAAATGTTAAAACATAACTTGTTCTTTAAGATGTAAATCCTTCCTCGGGGGGGAAGCCGGACATATCAACCCTAAGGCCATCTCAACCCTAAGGCCATCTGAGAAGATAGCCTGTAGGTTTCTCGGTTCCCCTTGCCAGATGAAGATCAAGTCTTCCTCGTGGTGTGACGACCTTTCTTGAAAGATGCATTATGCGCAAAAGTAGCTACTCAAGAATCCGCCGATAGCGACTTTCACCCCCTGCTTGGCTGCATCAAACGCTTGCGCGCCCTACCTACCACAATCAACGTTCCGCAGAGTTCCCATCCTGACGTTTTCCGCAAAAGAGCGGTGATGCTCCATCTACCCGGACCGGTTTACCGCATGAGGTAGGTGTCAGGAGAGAAGCTAGCACACCATCATTTTAAAGAAAAGTCATATATATCATATGGCTGCGTTTATATTCTGAACGCAGTTATCGATGTTAACCTAAAGGTATGAGAACACTGTCGTTTTTCATATACAAAGGGTGCTTCGGCTCACCTGTAGCGTTTAAGACGAAGCACATTGTGCTCTCTGGCAATAGCTGTCGGACGGTCGTTGAGCGTTTGAGGTGTCTTCCTTCATTTCCCCATGCGGCGACAACCAGTCCGGCACCGCTAACAAGATGTATCAAGTGGCTATCGTTATCTTTGCCAATGGGATCAGACGCTTTCATCATTTCATGTCGCTGGGTGTGAACGAATGCGAACAGGTTGGCCATGTATACGCCACCGTAGCCCCAGCTTTTGGCAAACGATATGCAGCGGCTCAAGGTGCGATCATCCTTCTCAGCATCGGCGTATGAAGGGTTTAGCCCTATGAAAAGGGTATACGGTTTTGATTCGTCCCAGACTCGTGATAACGAGTAGCGATACTTACCGCACGGTGAAAAAATCGCGTCTTTAATCATTTTGGTTGTCCTTATGAAGTGATGGTTTCAGCCTAACATGTCTTCACCCGTTTTAAGCGCCAACAAACGACCGTTTTCTGGCACCTTTCAATCATGCGCTTTAACACTGTTGGAAAATTAGCCTTAGCTTTTTTGGCAGGCCATCCTATTTTCATCACCGTTTTCCGGCAGGGGCCGGATGAGGAGATGACTATGGCGATTTTTGGCTACGGGCGTGTTTCGACATCGCAGCAGGATACTGAGAACCAGCGTCTTGAACTTGAACAAGCTGGGTGGACTTTCGACTTTTGGTTTACTGATGTTGTTTGCGGGAAGGTTCCTGCGGTGCAACGCAAAGCGTTTTCTGAAATGCTCAGCAAAATCCGCGATGGTGAAACATTGGTAGTTGCAAAACTAGACCGTCTGGGACGTGATGCGATTGATGTTCTGCAAACGGTCAGAAAGTTGGCTGATCGAAACATCAAGGTTATTGTCCACCAGCTTGGCACGACTGATCTCACCTCCGCTGCGGGTAAGCTTCTGTTGTCAATGCTGGCAGCGGTTGCAGAGATGGAACGTGACCTGCTGATTGAGCGGACCCAGGCGGGTTTGTTGCGGGCAAAAGCCGAAGGTAAGAAGCTGGGAAGACCGCCGAGAATCGCCCCACAAGACCGTAGAGCGATTACCGAGAAAAAGAATAATGGAACCAGTGTCAGTGCTTTAGCGCGCGAATACGGCGTTTCCAGAGCAACTATTACCGCAATCTTTGATTAATCTTGAATTTTTCACATACCTGATTGGCAGGTTTGATAAACCAATGCTTCAACTTCTTGCGGTTTTTTTGCGGCCATGTCTTTGTAAACCATGCCAGCAAGTGCATGGGCAAAAACAATATTACTCTCAGTGATACCGGGTTTGCCTCTGAGATCTTCGATTTGTTGTTGATAGACGGAAATAGGGTTGTGTTCGTCTCGCCCGATGGCAATATTTTTTGCCATCGTTGACCATGCTATGCAGACAGTATCGTTGGCATCTCTCTTCAACGAGCTTTCCAGCACCTTATCACCTGTGATGGCATGCTGCGCCCACGCTGAATTGTTGGCGATAAACTTTTTGGAGCCGGTCGCAATACCGTATTCGATGCGAATGCCATTATCGTGATAGCTACCGTCAGCATCTTTAGTCGCTAGCTTTAGAGATATGCGGCAACCGGGGAGCGTTTTGTGTTCTTGCACCGAGATAATAACGGTGTCCGTATCGCAATCAGCAAAGCTGTATTCGGGGTTAACGTAGGTGTTCGTTTTAAGTAGTAACCCGGTTAAGCCGTTTTTATAGCCTTTTGCCGGTAGGGTTTTAAAGGCGTTACGGTCGCCATTCTTAATCGCTTCCCGAAAGTGATCCATACCGATGCGCGTCGCCAGTTGATCGATGCTTTCTGCTGCATAAGATGCAGATGACGCAGCGATTAACATAATGGTCAGCACAGACTTGGCTGAAAACCCGGGCTTACTAAGCCGTGTTTTTGACATGTTGTTATCCCTCAGAATCCACCCCAGCGGTGATTTTAACCGCATGATAACGCATTGACTCAAAATGTCACTATTGGTGCGTGGCTCTTTAGTGGACATCTGCGCAAATTCAGAGCATGAACATGACCCTGAGAAAACTGTTTGGACAACGAGTAAAAGAGTTGCGCATTTCCACCGGAATGAGCCAGGAAGCCTTTGCCGATCGGTGTGGGTTTGCTCGTAGCTATATGAGCCGCATTGAACGCGGCGGTTCTAATGCGTCTTTGGATGCGATTGAGGTGCTGGCTAATGCTCTCAGTGTTGAGCCGTGGCAGTTGTTAGCGTCTGACTCATCTGAAGATAACGATCCTGAACTGTTGGTTCCATACGCAGCCGATGGTTCCTGTTTTCACCCCGGTTTGGCGAGCACCCGTGATGGTTCGTTTGGCGTAGGTGATAAAACGGCTCAGAAGCGTTTTGGCACGTTTTCTGAAGCTCTTGAGTATCTCCGTAGTATGGAGACAGCAAAATGGCGTAGGCCCAATGCCAGTGGCAACTGGGGTATTGTGTCAGCGGTGCGTTGGGACAAAATGAGAAAGTAGCGTCAGGTATCAGTTTATAAATTCTGGGTTCTGTATGAATGAACAGAATATATAGACGCTTGACTATTCCCGGTTGAACATACTTCTTGCTTCTGGAAGGGCGAAAAAACCTCGAAATACAGGTGCGTTACATAGGCGTTCCGTATCGCTTTAAGATAAAGAGAGACCATGACACAGCCAACTTTTAGAAGAGTCCAAAAAAGGAACCCTCATCAGTTATCTGTTGATCAACATATTCATGCGGCACATTGCATAAAAAAGTTTGCCAACGAAAAAAACACGATTTCTGTGTTTGATAAATCAGTTTCGCAATGGGTGCAACGTAAGCCAGATGCCGCGATTTTTTGTGCAAAAAGAGCTTGGGATCAACGTGCTGAAAAAGGTTATATGAATAGTATAGAAACCGCTTTTTTTCAGACTTTAGACAGTATTGATACCCCTGCCATCAATCGAAATCATGATGCTATTACTCGTTATTTCCATTTGTGGCGCCTACGAGGTGAAGCGAGAGATAACGAGGGGCAAAATGTTATCTTTAACGGTATGTCAGGAAGCTCTTTAACTATCGATGAGCAAGAGATATTAGAAAGTAATCACATGCTTTTCATAACGGAAGAGGATGGTATGCCCTCTCACTTAGCAAAAGGTATGGAGATACAAGTGATGCTTGACAAGATTTGTCATCTTATGGGCCCTATAACTTGGGGATTGTTAACAGCCAATAGGGGAGAATTTTTGGTCGCTGATTACTACCCAGGAGATAGAGATGGATTACAACCTTTTATCCCCATATCTCCTCATCATGCATTTTTTGCGAACGTTACCGATAGGCACATTAGTGTTCAGCAAGTGCGCGAATTAAACCGTGCTTCTGTTGCATCTTCAAAAAACTACTATTTTTGCCGCAGCCTTGATAACTGCCCCCTTTAAGATATAAGGGCTTTGCAAAACGTTGTAGTTTCTCCTACAAAACCTTCCTACAATGCATAAAGTTTTTGTTAATAAATCCATGGGATTACGAGATCTTTGGAGCGGGGGGGATTTCCCTTTGCCCGCTCCAATCTCCTAATAAATCAAAAAGTTATGATTTATCGGTTAGTTACGTTGCCCCGCTTTAGCAGGTACAACTTAAACTACCTATTGCTCTACGCCCGCACTTGTCGCGTGATTGGTCTGTGGTACAAGGGAGCATATCATCACGCTGGCGGTGGTTCCAGGTTCTTACCGCGACAGCAAAACAACGAACAAAAAGCCGCATACCAGGCATAACTCCCGAACAGATTGATCATACGCATTTAAGCCCGATGTGCGGCCTTGTGGCTGCGTAAACAGGTATATAGTGGTGAACGTACCTGCACATGATATGCAGGCCCTGCCAGCGCTTCGCTCACGCTCCCAAAGGTACACGAACACCCTGATAAGGTGTGATCCCTCTGACAATCTGATTTGGTCACTGGTGACTTTCGCAAAGCGAAACCAACCAGGTTGGCCTGATGCAGTCGCTATGCTCCGCTTGTTGCTTGTACCACTAACGGGGCTTTATGGCTTCTATTGTCTGAAATCTGGTACATTGCACAAACACCAAGTGGATTACTGTATAGTTCATCACTATGATTATGTGTGCCATTGCCAGTTAAGAAATGCGGAGAGGACAATATGGATGTTACTGATGAGGCTTTGTTGAGTTCTGGCTTTACACCATCGGATTTGAAGAAGATAAAGAACAACGTTGAAAGCTATGGTGGAACGTTGGGGAATGCAATCATGGACCTGGCCAGGCGATTTATTCTTGCCGTGTGGGTTGTATCCGGTTGCCTTGCTGTATTCATTTTTCTTGTGATGTTCGCATCCGAGCAGAGTGTTTTCTCTGGTGCTATTGGCCTTTCTTGTGGCGCAGCGGTTGCAATTTTTATACAACCGCCTGTACTTGCTTATAAATCTTGGCGATTCTGTAGAGCGAACAAATCTTAATTAGTACTGTTATCAGTAGCCAGAAGATCAAAAATGACTTTCGCTTTGACACCATATCCAGCGATTTTCATTGTTAGCTTAGGCTTGCTCATTGTGTCAACTTTTCGGTAGTAATCACGCGGCAGCCAACGAAATAATCGCCAAGCTCCGGGTTTCCTTGCTAAGCCGAAGATACTATAGACACTCGCCCCCAGAGTCACCGTATTATAAAGAGCTAATCCACTTTTTGGGCTAAACCCCATAAATTGTGCGGTCTCCATTGCGCCATCAGCAAAAATTCCTTCCGATTTGGATTGTTCACCATAGCGAAGATGGCTTGCTTCTTTTGTTATACCGTTAATACCATCAACAAATAAAACTGCTCCTGCAAGAACTCCAACAGGGGTCATAGTGGACATCATAACCATCCCACCAAATAATGCTGCTCCAGATACCACTATATGGATTGCCGAAATCACGTATCCGACGATTTTATTGTTTTCCCTGACAAACTCGACCTTTGCATAAAGTTGGGCGGCTCTGGTTCTTAACAAGCGTTCTTGTTCTTGCAGATTATCTGTTTCGGCACGCAGATTTTTGATGCATGAAATGCATTCTTCATCGGTTTTGGCCCGTCGTGCAGTTTCAAATTCTTTCTCTACGACCTGCCTTATCTCTTCGACAAACTTGATACGTGTAATCCCATCTTGCAAATAGAATGCTGATAGCCGATTTGCTGTTTCGACGAGTTTGCTGGCTTCCAGATTTACCATGGTATCTGACCATGTTCTGTTCCAGCCTCTGTTGAGCAGCGCAATATCCATTAAAGACTCCTTCCTAAAATGTGTCTGGTCATTTTACGTGCAATAAGGTCGAAGACAACAGGAAATACTTTCACAACCCGCCCCCGTGGGGGCCGTCTCTTTATTCTCCCCGTTTACATCCTCCTGCTTAAAATATCCTGGTGTTGCTACTGCGTCACACCAGCATGAACGCTGGCTATGCTCTTAGAAAGGTATGGCGGTGAGGTAGACAGGTACTGAGTAGATTGAATCATGCACTCTATAAGCCGCCTGGTTGTGAAAGGTGTAGATGGTTCCCTTCACTGACAGATAGATCGCATCATTTTCGACTTTCCTCAATGCGTTTTTGTCCGTAGTGATCATGAAAGGCTCGTCATCGTCCTTCAGACTCTTAATAAATGATTTATCGTCTTTGTTAGCATCATACAAATAGAAACGGTAGGAAAAGCCTGTGGTGGCGCCTGCACTCGCTTCCGTGATGAATAGATTAGCCAGGTTGTTTACTTTCACCTTCTTGATAATCTCTTGCTCAAGTGGTGAGAAGTGCAGCATCTTGTAAATCCCAAAGGCGATAACAGTCAACGGTATCAGAAGAAGATACCGTCTCTTAAAAACCTGTGCGTTTTGCATAGTCGATACCCGCTCTTATCCAATATTGGTCATTAGGATCGTCGCCGTAAGGCGTTGAGCCATACCAATTACCAAAAGCCGCATCAGTTGTTCCTGCGCGACTTTGCGCCCATCCTGCGCCCCTAAGTAATACTTCGTCGGGAATCCCCGCAGCGTGACCAACAGCCCCGTAATGGAAGTTTCCAAAACTCTCGAACTGTCTATCGCGCTGTTTGTAATCCCATTGTCCATGCCCTCTTACCTGCTGATAAAACCATGCATAGGTGAGGGCTGACGGGCCACGATGAAAGCGAGCCATCATCATATTACTGACGATATTCACGCCTGGTGGGGCGAAAGAGGACACATCAAACGGCGGGTGAGGTGATGCCGCTAATGTTGGGTATCTCACGCTTGCGCTCTCTCATTCCATGCATCGGTGAACTGCACGTTACCATCGCAGTATTTCCATGTGATTTTTTCATAACGAAGTTCTACGCACTCAAGGTGGGTATGCTTCTCTTTGGTCGGATCTTTGGTGTCGTGCATCACTGGCGAAACGCCGACATCTTTAAGCCATAGGTAAGCTGGAATAGCCATTTTTCTTTTCCTCATGTTGTTATACAAATTCATAAGGAAATTGTACCGACAGGGAAAATGGGTGGTAAATAAGCGTATCAAATTCAATGCGTTATATTTTATTGAGTTTGAGTTAAGTTAAACTAAATACATTTCTAATGTAAAAAGGCCGCATCCCGCAGCCTTTTCCTGGCTTTGTTGAATAAATCGAACTTTTGCTGAGTTGAAGGATCAGATCACGTATCTTCCCGACAACGCAGACCGTTCCGTGGCAAAGCAAAAGTTCAAAATCACCAA